>Ga0207158_1012_pt1 | contig 64552 bp, 49 predicted proteins | sample Alteio_BWMinHeat_22_FD_153512 | JGI IMG/M metagenome (GOLD analysis project Ga0207158, IMG submission 153512) | Enriched cells from forest soil in Barre Woods Harvard Forest LTER site, Petersham, Massachusetts, United States -... | ecosystem: Environmental > Terrestrial > Soil > Temperate forest >... | reverse complement strand
GCGCTGGCAAAAGTCACCGACGTCACCGAAACCCCCGTGCCGGAGACGGTGATCGATGCGGTTCGTGTCGTCCAGTTCTCGAAACCAGATCCTTTGATGGTGAGTTGTCGCGTTGGCCGTGCATTGCCTTCGGGGATAAGGGGTTCGACACCGGCTGAATTGGAGCTGATACCGACTATGGAAACCGTGGTCAATGTGGAGGCAAAGACGGTAAATGTGCTCGCCTGCACGCCCGTGAAACCATAGGGATTGGTCGCCGTGATGCTATAGGGCCCGCCTGAAATGTTGCTCCCGATCACAATGCTGGCTCTCAGCTGGCTGGTTGATTGGTACGTCACAGACGTCACGGCAATGTCGCCGCTGCCGAAGGACAGGGTGACCGTGCTGCCGGTATTGCTCCACGCCGCGAAATTATTCCCCCTGATCACGTAGTCGTACGCATTCGATGTCAGATAATGCGTCGGTGTATCTTCATAGGTCGAGGTAATTTGCGGCGACGCCAGGCTGAACGTTCCCGGAGACAACGTAAACGCCTGGCCGTCCGGATTGGTGGCCGTGATCGTATAACTCGCGCCCAGTTGCGGTGTCGCCGAAATGACAATGCTGGCTTTCAGCTGGCTGGCGGAGACATAGGTGACGGACGTCACCGTGATATCGGATCCGCCTCCGCCATTGAATGCGATGGACGTATATTTGTTCGCGTCCGCCTGGTTTTCAAAATTCGTCCCGTTGATCACATAATCGTATGCGCTCCTGGAGAGATAGTGCTGCGGGACGTCCTCATAAGTCGACGTGATCGTCGGGCCTCCGATCGTAAAGGTCGAAGACAGAATAACCGCCGGCGTCTGGCCGTCGGGGTTGGTGACGGTGATATCGTAGGCCCCTCCGGTCAGGTTGTTGCCGATGACAATCGACGCCCGCAATTGAGTGGAAGACGTGTAGGTGGTGGACGTGACGGTCACTTCCGATTGCGGGCTTCCCGATTTCAGCAGGCTCACGGCGGCGCTGGCAAAGCCTGGCCAGTTTTCGAAGTTGGTCCCGTTGATGACCAGGTCGTACTTCCTGGCGGTTTGATAATGATGAAAGACGTCTTCATACGCATTGGTCAGCGTAGGAGCGCTGATGGTGAATGTCCCGTCTTCTGTCACAAAGCGGGTATCCGGATCGACGACCTTGATATCGTAAGGGCCGCCGGAAATGGCCGCTGTGGAAGAAATGGTGATGGTGGCGCGCAACTGGGTGGGGGATGTGAACGTGGTTGAGGTAACGTTCACTTCCGACTGAGGCGCTCCAATCTTGAGCAGGGACACCACCGGATTCCCCGCGGCCCCCCACCCTTCAAAATAGTTGCCGTTAATCACCAAATCGTATTTGCGCGTGGACACATAATGCTGCGTGACATCTTCATAGGCGCCTGTCCATGTAAGCTGATTCAACGTTTCCGTGCTGTTCTTGACCACCGCCCGCGTGTCGGCGTTAATGATTTGAATGTCATAGGTGCCGCTATTGAAGGCCGTCGGAATGTTTCCGACCACTACGCTGGCGAACAATTTCGTCGGCGAGACTATGGTGGTTGACGTGACGGTGACTTCTGATTGGGCGACACCTGCTTTTAAAAGATTGACCGCAGCCTGCCCGTTGCCGGCGCCCCAGTTCTGGAAATTGGCTCCGTTGATGACGATGTCATAACGTTTGGACGTCTCGAAATGCTGAAAAACATCGTCATACGCGTTGGTGTAAACCGGAGCCAGCACGACGTAAGTGCTTGATTGAGTCACAAAGCGGCCATCGGGATTGGTCATCCGCACATCGTAGGTCCCATTGCTCGCGATATTTCCCAAAACAATCGTTGCGCGAAGTTGGGTGGGTGATACGTACGTTGTCGAAGTCACCTGGACCTCGGTTTGAGCCCCCCCGCCGCCGCCGACGAGAAGAGTGACGGTGGCCGTGCTGGCCGGCCAGGCTTCAAAATTTGTTCCGATGACGTACAAGTCATATTGCCGGACGGTCAGGTAATGCTGGGGAATATCCTCGTAAACACTGGTGATCGTAGGAGCGGTGATGACATAGGTGCTGGCTATCGTCGCAAACCGGCTGTCCGGGTTGGTGACTTTGACGTCATAGGTGGCGCTGCCGGATGTAAAGGTGGAGATGACAATGCTGGCCCGCAGTGTCGTCGCGTTGGTGTAGGTGGTGGAGGTCACTGTGACTTCGGTCTGCGGGCTCCCTGCCTTGAGCAATGTGACCGTCGCGCTGCCGACCGCGGTACCCCAGTTCTCAAAATTTGTTCCTTTAATAATCAGGTCATAGGCCGTCGTCGTTTTGTAATGCTGGGGACTATCTTCAAACACGTTCGTGACCGTGATCGTCGAGTAGGTGAACGTGGACAAATCCGCAACAAACAGTCCGTACGGATCGGTCGCCGTAATCGTGTAGGTGCTCGGGTTCGAAACGGTGTTCGAGATAACGATGCTCGCCCTGATCTTATTCGAGTTCACGTACGTCACCGACGTGACTGTGACATCCGGACTTCCAAAGGAGACTGTGACGGTACTGCCGCCTGGATCCCCCCAGGCTGCTAAACTGCTGCCATTGATGATGTATTCATAAGCCTGCGAAGACAGGTAATGCTGCGGCAGATCCTCATACGCCCCGCTGATGGCAGGCGCGGAAATCGTAAAGGTGGAATTGACGCTGACGAACTGGCCGCCGGGGTTGGTTACGCGAATCGTGTAAGGGCCGCCGGTCACATTGTTTGCGATAACAATGCTCGCGTGAAGGGTTTGAGACGACACCCACCCATAATAGGTGATGGAGGTAATCGCGATATCGGGAGTGATCGCTCCTCCGGCGGTTCGGAAGGTGACCGAACTGGCCGTGCCGCTCCAGCTGGATAAATTGGTCCCATTGATAATGTAGTCGTAGGCATGCCGGCTTAGGAAGTGCTGATAACTATCTTCATAGGTGCTGGTGATGGCGGGTCCGGAAATCGTAAAGGTGGACGATACCGCCGTGGTTTGACCATCCGGGTTTGTGAGGTTAATGCTGTACGTGGCTCCGGCCTGAACAGAAGTCGAAATGACGATGCTGGCCCGGATCTGACTGGAGCTGGTATAGGTGATGGAAGTGACAGAAATATCGCCGGGATTTCCACCCGTAAAGCTGATGGAGACGGTACTGCTCACCGCCGACCAGGCCTCGAAATTCTTCCCGTTGATGATGTAGTCATAAGCGTTCGTGGTCAGATAATGCTTGGGAGTGTCTTCGTAAGTGCTCGTGATGCTCGGCGAGGACACCGTAAAGGTGGCGACATCGACACTGGGATTGTTGTTGATTCCTCCCTGAAGGTCGGGATTGGTGACCACCAGATCAAAGGAAGGACCCGGGGCCGCTTCGACGGCATTTAGATTCGTGCCGATGGTAATGTTAACGCTCAGCTGAGTGGGGGAGAGGTACGTCGTCCCGTTCACCGTAATATTGTTTTGCGCCGCTTCCCCGTACAACATGCTGATCGTTGCGCTGGAGAAGCCGGGCCAGGTTTCGAAACCCGTTCCTTTGACGATCAGGGTATCGGTATTCGACGTCAAGAAATGCCCGGGGACCTGTTCGTACACATTGGTAATCGTAGGCGCCGGTATCCCATGGACGGCGCCATTCTGGGGGAACGTCGAGCTGGTCAATACATAGCGAGTATCCGGGTTATTGACAAATAGATCATAAGGACCGGCCGTGCCCAGACCGCCTCCGATGCCTCCGGCAGTGGTGGACGAGATTGTAATGGTGACGCGCACGTGGCCAGAGTCCGTCACAGTCGTTGATGTCACGGCGATGTCTGTCTGGGGGCTGTTCGAAGAAAGAAGGGTGCCGGACGATCGGAACGCCCCGCCCCAGTTTTCAAAATTGGAACCGGTGACAAGAATATCGTACTTGCGCGAAGAGAGGTAATGCTGGGGGACGTCTTCCGTGATCCCGGTAACGGCGAGCGCGGTGACCGTCCAGGTACCGACTTGAACGGTGTTGCTATTGATGCTGCGGCCGTCGGGGTTGGTGATCTTGAGATCATAGGTGCCGGTCCCCGGAATAGCGTGGATATTAACAGTCGCATGGAGCTGGGAAGCGCTGGTGATCGTCGTGGAGTTAACCTGAACTTCCGATATGGGAACGGCGCTGCCATCGGTATGCAGCAGGGACACCTGAGCGCCCACACCCCAGCTCTCGAATCCAGTTCCATTGAGGATGAGGTCGTATCGCTGACTGGTGAGATAGTGCAGGGGCACATCCTCATAGGCATTGACGTAAGTTAAACCGCTGGTCGTATAGGCGGAATTCAAGGTCACCGCCTGCCCATCGGGGTTTGTGACGGTCAGATTGTAAACACCCGAGTCGGTAATATTCCCGATGACAATGGTCGCGCGCAGCTGCGTGTTGGATACGTAGGTCGTGGAGTTGACATGCACCTCGCTATCCGCTGCGCTCAAGGTGACTGCCGCCGTACTGACTCTGGGCCAGGCTTCAAAGTTGGTTCCCGTGATAATTAAATCGTATTGCTTGGTGGTCAAATAATGCTGCGCAACATCTTCGACCACGGAACCAATGGTCGGGGCCGCAATGGTAAAGGTGGACGTTTTCGTAATGCTTTGGCCGTCAGGGTTCGTCACAACGAGGTTGTATTGAGTGCCTGCTCCTTTCACGTTGGTCGCGATCACGAGACTGGCTTTGATCGCCCCGGAATTCGTATAGGTGACTGAAGTAACTGTTATGTCGCCGGCGTTCCCACCGGTGAATTTCACGGACACCGTACTCCCGACATTTGCCCATTGGTCGAAATTCGCTCCGTTAATAATGTAGTCGTACGAACTAAAGGAAAGATAATGCTGATTCTTGTCTTCCCAGGAAGATGAAACGGTGGGCGCCAGGATCGTAAAGGTGGAAGCGGGCGCCGGCTGGACCGATCGGCCGTCCGGGTTGGTGACCGTCATGGTATAGGTGACCCCCGTCAAGACCCAGGTGGAGATCCCGAGGCTCGCGCGGATTTGGCCCGAGTTCGTATACGTCACGGAGGTCACAATAATATCGTTGGCGTTCCCGCCGGTAAACTTCACGGACACGGTGCTCCCTACGTTCGCCCATTGCTCAAAGTTGGTTCCGTTGATCACGTAGTCATAGGAACTTCGTGAAAGATAGTGCTGCTGCTGATCTTCATAGGTGCTGGTGATGGTGGCTGAAGAGAACGTAAAGGTAGACGGATCCGTGACAAACAGGCCATAGGGATCTGTCGCCGTAATGGTATAGGTCCCCACGCCCACGCTGGTGCCGAGGACGATACTTGCCTTGATCTGGTTGGAGTTCATATAGGTCACCGATGTGACCGTGACGTCCGCACTTCCGAATGACACCGTCACCGTACTGGCGGCATCCCCCCAGGCGGCCAGGCTGCTGCCGTTAATGATGTAGTCATACTGGCTTGAGGACAGGAAATGCTTTGAACTATCCTCGTAAGCGCCGCTGATCGTCGGAGAGGAGATCGTAAAAGTGGAAGGGTCGGTGGCGAACTGGCCGCCGGGATTGGTCACACGAATACTATAGGGACCTCCCGTCACTGAGTTGGCGATGACAATGCCGGCGGTGAGCTGTGTGGGGGAATTGACGGTCAGAGCGTTGACGAAAATATCAGGGGTGATCGCTCCTCCGGCCGTTCGGAAGGTGACGGAACTGGGTGTTCCGCCCCAGGTACTGAAACTGCTGCCGATAATAATGTAGTTATAGGCGTGACGGGTGAGGAAGTGTTGATAGGCGTCTTCATAAGCCCGGGCAATCGTCGGGCCCAGGATGGTAAAGGTGGAAGACTGGGTGCTGGTCTGACCGTCCGGGTTGGTCAGATTGATCGTATAGTTCGCTCCCGATTTAACGGACGTTGAAATGACGATGCTGGCCCGGATCAGGTTGGAGCTGGAATAGGTGATCGACGTGACCGTGATGTCCCCGGGATTGCCGCCGGTGAAACTCACGGACACGGTGCTGATGGCCGGCCAGGCCTCGAAATTAATGCCCTTGATGACATAGTCATAGGCGTTGGTGGTGAGGTAGTGCTGGGGCACGTCTTCAAAGGTTGACGTGATCGTCGGCGAGGATACTGTAAACGTGGTTTGCTCGACGCTGTTCGTCCCATTCGGGCCGCCCTGTTGATCCGGGTTTGTAATCACAACGTCAAAAGAGGGCCCCGGCGTGGGGTTCGAACCCAGATTGGTCCCGACGACAATCGAAGCCCGTATTTGCGTTGATGACGTATAGGTCGTGGACGTGACTGTGATATTGTTTTGCCCTCCGCCCTGATACAGCATGCTGATGGCGGCGTTGGCAAATCCCGGCCAGCTTTCAAAGCCGGTCCCATTGATGATCAGGTCGTAGGACTGCGCGGATAAATAATGCTGTGATTTGTCCTCGTAAACACTGGTAATCGTGGGAGCTGGAATGCCTGAAATGCCCCCGCTGATCGGGAATGTTGTATCGAACAACTGGTACCGTTGATCCGGATTGTTAAAATTCAGGTCATAAGGACCGCCGTTAATTCCTCCAAACGTGCTGGAGGATATGGCGATCGTTACTCTCAAATGGCCGGAATCCGTATACGTGGTGGACGTGACCGTAATATCGGTCGTCGCCGAATTGGCATAGAGCGGAGTCCCTGACGAACGGAAGACGCCCCCCCAATTTTCGAAATTAGTTCCTGCAATAATCAGGTCATATTTTCGCGAGGAGAGATAATGCTTCGGCTGGTCTTCGTAGATGCTGGTGACGTTCAGCGCCGTGATGGTTTCTGTACCGCTCTGCACCGATCGACTGTTGATCGTCCGGCCATCCGGATTGGTGATTTGAAGGTCGTATGTTCCACTGGTTAATCCGCTGCCCGGGTTGTTCGGTATGACATGAATAAAAAGACTCGCTCGCAGCTGTGTGGGCGAACTGACCGTTGTGGAGACGATCTGCACTTCGGTGCTGGGCACGGCGGCCCCATTGGTGTACTGCAGCGAGATCTGGCTGTGGATGTTCGTGCTCCAGGTCTCAAAATTAGAGCCGTTGACCACAAGATCGTATCGGCTGGCTGACAAATAATGCAGCGACGCGTCTTCATACGCGTTCGTATAGGTCATCGGGTTGATCAGATAAGCCTGACTTATTGTATTGGTCACCTGCCCGTCAGGATTCACCACCTTGACGTCGTATTTGCCATTGCCGGTGACGGCATTGATCACAATGCTGGCGTGAAGCGTGGTGGAATTCACATACGTCGTGGAGGTGACGGTGATGTCCGTCTGTGGGTTGCCGTTTGAAAGAATGACCACGGAGGCCGTGCTGACCTTGGGCCACGCTTCGAAATTCGTTCCGGTGATAATTAAGTCATAGGCATTGGTGGTCTGGTAATGCTGCGAAATATCTTCCGCCACGCCGCCGAGTGTCGGGGCCACAATGGTAAACGTTGAGGTCAGCGGGAAAGATTGCCCGTCGGGGTTGGTCGCGGTCATCGTATACTGAGTCCCCGCCCCTTTGACATTCGTTCCGATCGTGAGCGTCGCATGAAGCAGGCCGGAATTGCTGTAGGTCACGGAGGTTACGGTGATGTCGTTCGCATTCCCGCCCGTAAAGCTGATCGATACTGTACTCCCGACATTCAGCCATTCTTGAAAGTTAGCCCCGTTGATGATGTAGTCATAGGTGCTGAGAGACAGGTAATGCTTGTTCACATCTTCATAAGTCGATGTCATGGAGGGAGCCGGGATGGTAAATGTGGAGCTCAGATTGGCATTGAGTGTCACACCGAGACCGTATGGATCGAGCGCGGTGATGGTATAGGTGTCGTAGACAATTCCGGGGTGAATAACAATCGACGCCCGGATTTGATTGGTATTGGGCGGCGTGCTGTTGGTGGGATTCCATGTCACCGAGGTGACGGTGATGTCATTGCTCGTGAGGCCGTTACTGAACGTCACGCTGACCGTACTACCGGCATAACCCCAGGCCGCAAAACTTGACCCGTTAATAACGTAGTCGTAGGCGCTCGAAGACAAATAATGTTTAGGGCTATCTTCATTGGAACTCGTAATTGTGGGGCTGGAGATTGTGAAAGTGGAAACGTCCTGAACGTAAAAACCATACGGATTTGTGATTTGCAAGGTGTACGGTCCGCCGCTGACATTTCTCGCGATACTGTAGGTTACATGCAATAAATTCGTATTCGCCGGCGTGCTGTTCGTGTAATTCCAGCTAACGGAGCTGACCTTCAAGTCGTTGGTGGCGACACCGGGGTTCCCGTTATGAGCATCCAAGAAGGTCGCCTTAATTGGAATACCTGACCAAGAAGCAAAGCTCGAGCCGTTAACGACAAAATCGTAGGTGCTATACGATAAAAAGTGCTGTTTTGTGTCTTCATAGGCGCTTGAAATGGTCGGCGATGAAATCGTAAAGGTCGATGAGACGGTGAATTGATTGCCATCGGGATTGGTCAGGATGAGATCGTGCGCTCCGCCGTATATGCCGGATGTCGGGATTTTAATCGTGGCGCGGACGCTGCTTTGAGAAACCCAGGTCATGGACGCCACCTGGATATCGTTCGGGTTTGTCGTTAAGGTTACCGTGCTACCGTTGTTGACCAGCTGCCAGGATTCGAAATTGCTGTAAGGGACGCTTTGAAAGTAATAGTCATAGGTTCCGGTGGTGAGAAAATGCTGGTAGGTGTCTTCATACGATGACGAAACCGTGACGGTCGAAATGACAAAGGTGGATTGGTACGTTACAAATTGGGTATCCGGGTTGATGACTTTGACGTCAAAATGCGGACTTTGGGTCGCGTTGGTGACGCAGAAACTATATAAGTTGTTATTGACGTGGACTGTGGCGCGGATCTGGTTGGAATTTCCATTGATATAGGTTGTGGATGCAATCCAGACCGGCGCATTGGGCGACAGCATTTGAGTCCCCTGGTAGAGCAGCTGGACTTGGACCCCGGTTCCGTAATTGATGTGATTCAACGGATCGCCGAAGTTCGTTCCATTGATCGTCAAATCGAATTGATTCGTGTTGTAGGGCGCTGTCGTAGGGCTCACGCCGTTGGCCGCGTTAATCGTCGGAGCGCCATTGAGATAAATCGTGTCAATGTAGGCCTCTGAAACGCCATTGGACGAATACACAACCCGTGGAGGCATCGGATAATCCATGCGATACGGCATGGTGGGCCAGTTGCTGTTGCCTGTATCCACGTTGTCGAAATTACTCTTCGTGAACTTGGGGGCGACGCCTTGATTTTGCAGCGACTTCGAGACCAATTGCGTATAGAGTTCATTTTGAGCGACGGTCCAGGTACCTTCGTATACGATATAGGCGCTGGTCGCTCCCAGAAGTCCAATGCTCGGATGGGCAAAACTGCCGACGGCATCCACAGTGATGCGATCGGCCGCGGGATTGGTGACAGACCCATTAGCCGCTGCGTTATTTCCCCAGGTATAACGACGATAGCGCAACTGGCCCGTAGGAGCCGCCTGGCCGTCTATGGCGACACAGTGGACCAATCCACAGGAGGTCGCTGCATTATCAGTCGACACCCAGACGCAGCTGGCATTGTTTTTCTCCAACTCCGACGCTTCGACACCCATCGTGGCCATGGCCGTGCCGTTGGCGTTGATGTCCGGGCCCGTATCGCTAACCCCTAGTGCCGAATTGACATCCCGAAAACCGATTAAACTCCAGCCCGTCGTATTGCCCAAAAGCCGCTTATACAGGACGAGGACGTCGCCGTTCCCGCCGTTGGAAAGATTCGCCTGTACAATGGTTGGCCGGTAAGCGGTGCCATTGGTGCTGAGGGTACCCGCATCTCCCCGGTCGGACATATCCGTGAGTGTGGCCGGGTTGATTTTAGAGACCAGGATTCCACGTGTCGCAGCGGAATCTTTCATGGCGGTCGTCGCAAACCAAAGATATCCTAAAGCGCCGGTATTACTGACGGTGGCTGTGAGACTGAACTCGCCCTCGCTTTGCGTATGGTATTCTGTCCCGCTTCCGGCTTTATTATCAATGTTCAGCTTATTGACGCTCCAGGTAGGAAGGCCGGGGCTTGTTAAGGCTGCTGAGGCGATAAAAACAGCCGCTCCCACTGTATTGGTTCCAAAGACATCCGTCGTGACCGCATAGACGACGGAGTCAACGCTGTCGTAGTAGATATCTCCGTTCGTCACCATCTGCGTCAAATCATCCTGATAGGGGGGATCCATAATATGTCCTGGGGTCACTGTCCAGTTGATGGCATTGCTTGAATAGATCACACCAAAGTAATTGCCTTGATTGACGAAAGCCCAGTAGCCATATCCATTCTGCACAATGTGCCGCTGGTTGCTGTTGTTCATGGCGTAGGGCGCTTGCGCACCGGCTCGGAGTGAATTGGGCGTAGCTTGAATAGCTCGGTTTGAAAAAACGACCAACCCGGCCGCCAGGGCCAGGGGGGTCAGGAGACGAACGATGTTGAATTTACTATTCATTCGCCGCTTTTTGCACCCTCTCGTCATCGTCGTCTTGGGCCTTCTTGAGCGCGGCGGCCGATGCCGGTGTATCAAAACGCTTTAACGCGCTGGCGCAGGCCGCCCGCACATGCGGATCGAGATCGCCGGTCAGGGCATCCTCCAGCGGAGCAATCGCGGAAGAGTCTTCGAGACCTCCCAGCCAGAAAGCCGCCGCCATCCGCACGCCTTCGTTGTTATCGTCCAATAGCGCCCGGATCAACAAAGCGACGGCGGCTTTATCCCCGCTATTCCCAAGAGCCTGAACGGCTTCGCTGCGAACCAGGGGATCGGAATCCACCAGGCTGGCCTGAAACGTGCTTACACAATCCTGCGGACAAACCGCGGAAATGGAGTCGATCACAGCGGCGCGAACGAAGGGGTCGTTTTCCCCACCCAGCATGGACTGCAGCTGATCTTTCGCACCGGGTTTTCTCTCAGCGGCGATTTTCTTTGCGGCGTCGATTTTGAAATTTCGAATGCTATCCGAGAAGGCGGGGCGGGAGGCCAACACAAAAAATGCAGAAAAAATCAGAGCGATTCGAATGCCGCTCGAACCTGCCTGCCGGCAGGCAGGCGCGCTTCTTACTATACGCGCGCGCACGCGCGCGTAAAAGAAAATCCCCTTGGCCTGAATGGATGAAATCTCCATACCCTCTCCCGTTTTCAATCAAATGACTTGAAACTTTCCTGGATTCACAGCAGACAACGGGCCCCGTGATGAAACTGACGGGGCATGTCGATGGGATTAACAGCGAAGATTTATTTTCAGCGGAGAATTTTGGAAGCGATTATGGCGGCATAAGAAAAGACTGAGCAAAACTCCGACGGAAAGAGTTATCCACAGGTTATGAACATTGTGCACAAAGCGCTTTGAGGGGGGCGGAATCGCCTCTTCCAACAGCTTGAAAGCGATCTGACGACATTCAATAATCAGATTGTGAAATAGATGCGAAAACGCATCGATGGCTGCCCAGGCCTCACGAAGAGCATGGGGGTCTGACACGACCGTCAAATTGAATAGATTTTCGAGGAAGAGAGAAGCGATCTGCTGCCGGCTTTCAACATTGTTGACCGGCCTGTTTTGACTATCGCGAACATCCAGATCAGAGAAGTCTGTATTGAGGGATGGCAGGAAAGCCTGGGCGCTAAAATTCCCTGTTGCCGGTACGCCCACCTTTGCAGATGGGACCCCCTCCCGGAGGCCGACAACAGGGTAAATACATAACAGCAGCGATGTTAGAGCGAGTCTAGTTCGCATTCGTTTCGGTAACCCCGCTACCCCCGCAGACAACGCGAGGACCGGAAGCTTTGCATCCCATGCTCCGCGCTAACGGAACATAAGACGGCCGCCGAGACACCAGCAGCCGTCGCCCGATTACTCGGGCTTTGCCTTTATCGTCGAGAAACTATCAATGAACAAGGTGCTTCTTTTCCTGCCAAAGGGAACCGGCTTACACAAGCTCGGATAATCCGAGGGGCAGGCCGGTTCGTTGGTGCGAGTCTAGCCCCACCTCACAAGAGAGTCAAGGATTAAACGACGCTGTAAATGAATGTGAATAGTGTCAGGAGGAGACCGACGTATAGCGGCGGGTGGCGAATTGCCAGAACTTCAAACTTAAGGCCAGACTGACGCCGGCCATGACTACAGCTTGTCCGATCCATGCTCCTGTGAGCCTCCCCAGGTAGGCTTTAGCGGGAAAACTGACCATGACGGCCACGGGGATGACAAATGTCAGCAGCGCCCGCATGGGGGAATCGTAGATATCCGATGGAAAGCGGCCGAGAGTCATCAGATCGCGGTAGATCCAAATGGTGTTCTCGAGTTCCTGGGTGAGGACGGCGAGGGAGGCCACCACGATATGGATCGCAAAGGCAATCAGGAGGCCATTCACCATAAGGAGGGTATACCACAGCAACGGCTTCCACGCAAGCCCCCCTGGCATCCTCTTCAGAATGTAAAAAGTGATCATAAAAACAGGCAGAATCGTAAGGACATCCAGGAAGTCTACGGTGTTGAAGGAGACCCGATAAAGAACGTTCAGAGGCTGAATCAGGAAGTAGTCGAAGTCCCCCTCCCGGATGAGGCCGCGGATGCCGTAAATGCCGCGAAAGAACAGCTGGGCCAGAATATCAACGATGTTAAAAGTCAGGAAAAAGAGCGCCGCTTCCTCCAGGCTATAACCGGCCAGGGCGCTGGTATGCTTAAAAATCGCCGCGAGAAATAGAAGGAAAAATGACAGGCGCACCAGCTTTCCCAGAAGGTAGCCAAAAGAAGAAAGGGGATGCCCCGTTTGAATGGCAAAGCTCATGGTGGCCAGACGTCCCCAGATCCGCATGTATCTCATGATCCCTCCGCTCCGTAGGCGCTCACACCCTTATCCCAGACCAGCCAGGCCAATCCTCCCAAGGCCAAAATCCAGAACCCTTCCATCAAAAACCCATTGATAATTTGAGCCGTATTTAACTTCTCTAAAAACACGTGCAGCGGGAAAAACACGAGGTAAGGCGAGGGAAACAACTTGAGAATGTCTTGGAAAGCTCGCGGAAGCACATCCAATGGAAAAAACGCACCCGCTGTAAATTCAAGAATAAGTTCGAGGAGGAACCGCGGGCCTCCGGACTCCGCCGTCCAGAAACCCCAGCATCCCACGATGAAACTTAAGAAAAAATAGAGTACCGTCGCGCCGGTGATAGCGAGCAGGAACAACAGCCAGGACGTCGCTTGGTGCGGCCATTGAATCTTTAGATGGAATAACAAGGCGAGGCCGGAAACTTCGATTATTGCGGAGACTAGATTGATTGATTTTTCAGATAGATCGCGAAAAAACGTGTAAAGACAGAAATTCACTGGCTTCAGAAGATAACCAGAGAGCCTCCCGTGATTGATTTCCCCCGCGATCTCGTAGGTCCGGCTGGCGAACACGAGACCACGCAAAATGTTCATGCCCAATACGTAAGTGATCATTTGGGAGTAGTTGTAGCCGGCAAAAGAGGTGCGGTCCTTAAGCAGTGCCGACCAAAAGTAGTAGAAACTCACCAGCACCACGAGTGCGCGGAAGCGTTCCATGAAAAAACTCGCCCGTTGGGATAACCCTTCCTGCCAGTAGATCGAAAAAACAAACCAGTACTTACGCATAATTCTCAGTGGGTGGCGGTAAACGCGGCGCGCATGGCTTCGGTGAGCATTTTGCCCTCAAATTTCTGGCGGAATTGATCGAGCGTACCATCAAAAAGAAGCTGGCCGTGGTTGATCAGAATAACCCGGGGACAGAGTTCCGCAACGTCATCCATATTATGGCTGGTCAATAAAACGGTCGCCTTCCAGCGTTTGTTGTAAGCCAGCACAAACTCACGAACTTTCTGCTGCATCAAAACGTCCAGGCCGATCGTGGGTTCGTCCAACAGCAGAACTTTTGGCCGGTGCAGAAGCGAGCAGGCCAGCTCGGCTTTCATCCGCTGGCCCAGGGAAAGTTTTTTTACGGGAACCTCGAGCAGATCCTGGATTTCCAGCAAGTCCGCCAGCTCCTTCACCGTTTCTTGAAATTGTGCTTCGGGGATTTCGTAAATTTCCTTATTAAGGAGGAATGAATCCCACGCCGGCAGGTCCCACCAGAGCTGGGTGCGCTGCCCCATGACCATCGTAAACTGCTTCTGAAATGCGCGTTCCCGTTTCCAGGGTATATAGCCCAACACCCGGGCATCGCCCGACGTCGGATGCAGAAGGCCGGACAGCATTTTGAGCGTTGTTGTTTTCCCGGCTCCGTTGGGCCCCAGAAATCCGACAAGTTCGCCTTCGGCGATGGAGAAGGCGATGTCACGCACCGCCTGGACCTCCTTATAATGCCGCGAGAAGAGGCCTTTCAGTGCGCCGGTCAATCCGGGCGTTTTCTGAGGCACGCGAAACGTTTTCGTGAGGTGTGAGACTTCAATGATCGGCATGCGCTTATTGTAGCAAGAGCCCTCATCCGGCCTCGCGGCCACCTTCCCGCTAACGACCTGCGGGACTGGCGCGCTATTAGGAATTGCGGAAGCGCCGGTCTCCCATAGGGAGAAGGCACACGACCATGAAGTAAGCCCTCTCCCTCTGGGAGAGGGTGCCCCTAGGGCGGGTGAGGGCTAAGTGCTTAGTTTTTTGTAGCGGGATGAAAGCCGGTACGGGACGGTGAGTTGCAGGATTTTCCACAGAAAGCGCGTGCCGTGGCGCACCACACGCGATTTCGCTTCGCCACCGGCGCGCGACTTTTCATGGCAGGCAAATTCGCCGATGCGATAGCCGGCCTTGAGAGCATTGGCCACCAGCTCAATCTCAATTTCGAACTCCCCGGACTTGTACTGGAATTTTGTGAAGACTTCGCGGCGGAATCCTTTGTACCCGTTAAGGACGTCCGTGATGTGATTGCCGGTGATCAGATTGAAAACACCGGAGAGAAAAATATTGCCCAGAGCGCGCACGAAGGCGTATTCGTCGCTGCCGCCCAGCTGCCGCGATCCAATGACCAGTCCGTAGCCCTGATCCAGCCACGTCACGAACTCCGGAAGATAGTCCGGCAGGTGCGAACCGTCGGCATCCATCATGACCATGTAATCGCCGGCGGCCTTCTGAAACCCGCAAACGAGCGCCCGACCTTTGCCGCCTCGGCCGGGATTATCCACGACGATAGCGCCGCCTTCCCGCGCCACATCCGCCGTCCGGTCCGTCGAATGATCGTTCACCACGATCACCTCGGACGCATAGGAACATTTAGACAAGACAGAACGAATATCTCGCAGAAGAGGCGGCAGGGTTTCTTCTTCGTTTTTAGCAGGAATGATGACCGAGAGCTTCACCCCGCCCTGCTTTCTATGATTTTCTGCGCATTCATTAATCGTTCGTCCCAGGCAACATGGTTCACCCGCTGCGCGATCCGTTCGATCAGGGCGGGGTTCATTTATTTGGGTTTCCAGCGCTCAAATGGATTCATCGGCGGCGAATGCGGCGCGGCCGCTTGCTGATCATTGAGCAATTCAAAAACATAAAGAGCTTTGGGGTTGTTCGCTACGAAACGCTCCTCTTTCCAGCTCAGCCGGATATACTTCGTCCAGAACGCGCTGAACACATCCCAGCTGGTCTTGTCCCAGGGAAAAAGACCGTACCCTTCCGTGCGCACAGCCTCGGCAAAATTCAGGAACACGTGGGTAATGTGCTGCTCCCGCATCAGGCGGGCCATCTCCGCCGCGTCCCGGGCCTGCCGTGAAAATTCTAGCAAAGGTTGCGGGTCCGGAACCGAACTGGGGACCGCGGAAAATCGCGTGTAATAGCTGCGTGCATCGCCGGCGATGAGAATTTTCGATCCCTCCGGCAGATGGTCGTTCATCCAGCGAAATCCGTCATACGGCGGCGTCGGATAGGTGCCGTGCATCTCGCTGAGATAGTCATCACGCGACACCAGGCCTTCGACCACGCGCCAGCCGTCGTTGTTGAACTCGAGCATCATGAGCCAGAAAAGATTATTCAGACTGCCGACCACCACGAGCCCGAGGAAAAAGGGCCGCCAGCGCGCGTCGCGGACAAGCGTCAGCAGCCCCTCCGCCAGCAAAAGCGCGAGAATGACGAGCGCCGGCAGGCCGTATCGCGGCGTCGTGGTCGAGATCATCCATAGAATCCACAACAAGGCTGTATGCCGGCGGAGCGTCCGGTACGCGGTGGAAGGCGCGCGCAACAGAAAGACCAGCGGCAGAAGCGTCAGGACGAGCGGACCGATAAAATCGGCGTTGCTCATTCCCGCCATCGTGATGAACCAGGGATGAAAAAGAAAGCGGAAGAACGTGCCGGCATCTTGAAATTCCCGCTTCAGAACACGCGTATTGGCGTCCGAGATGAAAATATCCCAGTGGTGCGTGTCGATGAGAGGCGTTCCCCAATGCGTGCCGCCGAAGGGATACAACGGATTGGCGTGAAAAGCGATGTTCCGGATAAAGATCGGGACGATCATGACCATCGCGCAGGCCCAGAACAACAGGAGCTCCTGAACGATGGGAGTCCAGGGTTGTTTTTCGTCCCATCGCCGATGCCAGAGAATCAAAAGGCCCGCGATGGGGATGTAGGGAAAGGCCGGATATTTACAGCTCGCCGAGATTCCGGTCAGAAGACCGGCCAGAACCAGCCACCGGCGCCCGGGCCGCGTTAAAGCGCAAACGAGGGCATAAGCCGAGGCCAGCTGAAAAAAACTTCCCCCGACATCCGTTCCCGTCGTGATGACATTGATGCCGACGAGCGGCATTCCCAGAAAGAGCACCGCCGCGAGCCAGCCCGCTCCTTTCGAAAAAAAGCGACGCTCGAAAGCGACGAAACAGGCCACGAGCATGGCCGCCATCAGACCATGCAGCAATTTCGCGGAGATTTCCGTACCCAGAGTGAGCGCCCATCCATAAATAAGCTGGACCGTGAGGACAAAGTTTGAAAACAGCATGGTCGGAAGGCTGTAAATCCGGTGTGCGATGCGGTAAAGATTGGGAACGGCGATGTGATAGTAGAGGGCGTCATAGAAGATTTCCGGCGCCAGTTCCCCCAGCAAAAAGAGCAGGAAAAACAAACTGATGAAAATTATCCAGACGGCCCCCCAGGGAGCCGGGGTCTCGGGACCGCGCTTTTCCTTGATCCATTCGCGCGTATGATATTTGAAGATGAAGAGAAGGCTCAAGAAAAGTCCCACCCCCCACAAAACGTTCGTATACCAGAGCCGCGCCGCTCCCAGCGCCCAGATACATAAGGTAAGAAAGCCGAATCCCAGGCTGCCACCCAGGGCCCAGCGCTCGCTCGTATTGAAGGGCGTTTCCGGAAGCAGGCGAGTCAAAATCCAGTTGCCGCTTTGATAAGCGATCCAGCCGAGCCAGGCCGCCACGAGAACAGCGCTGAAAATCTGAGCGGTATAACTGTTCCAGAAACTTCCCGAGGTCCATGCATCAAGAATATAGGAGAGATATTGCGGGTGGACATACGATTTGGGGTAATAGCAGGCCGCGACAACCAGCGCCCAGACGGCGAAAAGGAGAGTCATTGGCAAAGATGGCAGGAGCCAGGAGGAAGGTTCTTCAGGAGGCGGCGGTTTCTTCCATTCGGTTTTGGGCCGCTTCACCCCGCCCTGCTTTCCATAGCGCAACTCGCTATTACCGGTTGTTCATACCAAGTCATGAGTGTCACGCATTCATGTAAACCGCGATCAGGGCGGGGTTCATTCAAATAGGGCCGGGTTCTGTCCCACCCAATCCATCAATTTCTGAATCCCCTGGGACGGCGAGATCGTGGCCTTCCAGCCGAGCGCCTTCTGCGCCTTGGCCGTGTCGGAGATGTAGACTTTCTGGTCAAACATCCGCCAGTCGGAGAACCGCACGCTGGGGATCGAAAGACCATTCTTTTTAATTTCGTCGAGCAGTTCGAGCAGCGACAGCGTATTCTCGCGACCCCCGCCCATGTTGTAAACGCCCCCCGGCTGGCCGCCCTGCAGGAACGCGTCATAGGCCTTGATCAAATCCGTCACGAACAGGACGTCACGGACCTGTTTGCCGTTCCCATAAATAGTGATCGGCGCCCCTTTTTTGCAGCAGATGATAAACCAGGCCAGCCATCCCTGGTCCTCGAAACCGAATTGACGTGTTCCGTAAATGCAGGACATGCGGAAAACGGCGGTTTTCATCCCGAACGCGTAGGCATATTCCTGCACAAAGAGATCGCCTGTGTACTTGGAAGCGCCGTACGGGGTATGGCCGACGTGATCGATCGGCTGGCTTTCGGGAACGGCCAGCAAATCGCCGGTGTAGTCGTAGCGCTTGGGAGTCTCCTTCAGAGGAATTTTATCGATGCCGGACCCATACACCTTGTTGGTCGAACAATAAACGATGCGCGCTTTGGGGCTGGCTTGACGCACCGCTTCGAGCACATTGAACGTTCCCTGAGCATTGATGGCGAAATCTTCCGCGGGATTCTGAATCGAGAAAAACACGCCCGGCTGGCCCGCGGCGTGAATCACGGCATCGACCCCGTCGCCCAGGGCCTGGCGGAGGGCGGACGCATCACGGATATCCCCGACGATCCGCCGGATGTTCGAAAAGCGTTCGAGATACTTCCAGTTATACTCGACGGATTCTTTCTTTGAACCGAAGAGTTTCGAGCGCATGAGGTTGTCAAACGCAATGATCTCATGGCCGCCCTGCGCGTAAAATTCCGCCGCATGACTTCCGATCATTCCCGCAGCGCCTGTAATGAGAATCTTCATCAGGGCTCTATTGAAGGATTTTGCCCGCTCCGGCGGCAAGGAGTTTCTCGGCGAGCCGCCGCCCGATCGCGGGGGCCTCTTTCGGAGAACCCGATTCCTTATCGCGTAACAGCGTCGCGCCGTCGAGCGAGGCCACCAGACCGCTGATCGATAATTCACGGCGATCGATCTGCGCGTAGGCGGCGATCGGTGTCTGGCAGCTGCCCCCCAGCGTTTCGAGAAAAGCGCGTTCCGCCATGGCCGCGGAGTGGCTGGCCGGGTCATCGAGGACTTTGAGGAAAGCGTCCGCCGCCGCGTTTTTTTCGCGGGTCTCAATGGCGAGAAAACCTTGGCCCACCGCCGGCAGCAAAACATCGGGCGAAAGCGCCTCAGTCGCCGCCGTCTGGCGACCCAGCCGCTTGAGGCCGGCCAAAGCCAGAACGAGACCGTCCAATCCGTTTTCCTGGAGTTGGCGTAATCGCGTGTCGACATTCCCGCGCACAGCGACCAGCTGAAGATCCGGGCGCAGATGCCGCAGTTGTGCCTGTCGCCGGACGGCCCCGGTGCCGACTTGAGCTCCCTTCGGCAGCGATGCGAAGGGAATTCGATCCCGGGAGACCCAGGCGTCCCGGGGATCTTCGCGGGGAGGAACCGCCCCGATCACCAGCCCTTTCGGCAATTCCGAAGCCATATCCTTGAGCGAATGCACCGCCATATCGATACGGCCCCCCAACAGCGCCTCTTCAATCTCTTTGGTGAAGAGAGCCTTTAACCCACCCTCACCCTTCACCCTCTCCCTCAAGTAGGGAGAGGGATTCTTATTCCCCTTCTCCATATTTGAGGGAGAAGGGGTGAGGGGATGAGGGTAAGAATCTCCGCTGGTCGTGATTAGTACTAATTCGATCTCAAGTGCGGGGATTGCGGCGCGCAGTCGGTCGGATACCCAGCGGGCCTGCGCCTGCGCCAGAGCGCTCTTTCGGGTACCGAGACGAAGTTTCACGAGTGAGATGGCGGACCGGGGGGGCGGGAATGCTGGAGAGTGTGGCCCTGGCCCGCATGATAAGCCTTCAGCCAGCGGCTGAATTCTTCCGCTTTTTCCTGGATAATCGCCTCCGCGCGATAGACATCCTGCGATCGACGGGCCATGTTATCGTTCACCAAACCCTGGAGATCATCGATATTGTAGACGTACACGTTATCGATCTGGTGCACGTCCGGATGAACGTCGCGCGGAACGGCGATATCGATAAAAAACAGCGATCGCCCCTTGCGGCGCTGCATGAGGTCATTGACCTGTTCGGCCGAAATGATCGGGTGGGGAGCGGCGGTCGAGCAGATCACAATATCGGCGTTCACCATCTGCTCCAGGCCCTCTTCAAAGTGCAGCGCCGTTCCCCCGAACTGCTGGGCCAGCTCACAGGCGCGCGCGTAGGTGCGATTGGACACCATAATGGACCGGACTTTCTGCGACTGAAGGTATTTGGTCGTCAATTCCGCCATTTTGCCCGCGCCCATGATCATGACGCAGCGATCATGAAGATCGCCGAAAATCCGCTCCGCCATGGAAACGGCCACGCTGCCGATCGACGCGGAACCGAACGACAGCCCGGTTTCGGTCCGCACCCGCTTGCCGACATACAGACTGCGCTGAAAGAGCACATTCATTAATTTGGCCGTAAAGCCGGCTTTGTGCGCCGTCAAATAGGCCTGCTTGACTTGTGCTAGGATCTCCTGCTCTCCGACCACCATGGAATCCAGTCCCGCGGCGACCCGGAACAAATGATTCACGGCCTCGGTGTCGGCATACTGATATAAATAGGTTTCCAGCGCCGGCGATTCCGCACGCACCTTCAGCCATTGGGAAAGCCCTTTCTGCACTCGCGCGCTGTCCGGCGCACTCAAATAGATTTCCGTGCGGTTGCAGGTGGACAGCACCACCGCCTCCTCGGCCTGCGATTCGCTCTTCACATGCCCGAGGACATCGGGTAGCTGATGCGCCGAGAACGCCAGACGCTCGCGCAGAGCAACGGGTGCGGTGCGATGATTAAGACCGATGGTTAACAGGGCCATTGATCGTTCCGTTTCCTGAAAGAAACCCGTGCAGCGGGCTGAGATAATTGACGCCGACATACGTGAACAACACCAATCCGAAGCCGGCCAGCGACAGGTAGGCCGTTTTCCGGCCGCGCCATCCGGCGAAAAGACGCAAGTACAGATAGGCGACATAAATAAACCAGGTGATCAACGCCCAGGTCTCTTTCGGGTCCCAGCTCCAGAAATGACCCCAGGCGGTATACGCCCAGACCCCGCCGAGAAAAATGCCCAGCGTGAGCGGGGGGAAAGCCGTCATGATCAGCCGATAAATCAACGTATCCAGCTCATCGAGCGGCGGCAGACGATAGGAAAGATCGGAAGGATGCTTCGACTTCAGCTGATGTTCCTGCAGAAGATAGGCAATGCCCACCGCAAACGCCACGCCGAGGATTGAATACGACGTGAACATGACCGGCACATGGAGCGCCATCCAGTAATTGTGGAGAGCCGGCAGCAGCGGATGGATCGCCTTGTCCGAACAGAAAGCGACCGTCAAAAGCCCCCAGCTGACTGGCATGATGAAAGCGCCCAGAATGGGAATCGGAACGCTCCAAGAAAGAAAAAAGTAGATCATGGCGATGATCGCGCCGAAAAAAGAGAAACTTTCAAACCAGTTGCTCCAGGGGACATAGGCGTGTGACGCCCGCTCGACGCCGATGGCGATGTCGATCTTGCCGTTGGCGCGAAGCAGCAGCGCTTCTTCCCGGTACGCCATGCGGGCCACGAGGGTGCGGTCGATCAGGCTGCCGATATGGATCACCAGGGCGGTCGTAAGAAAACTGAACGCGATACGGCTGAATCGCTCGCGTTTGGTGATGAGGTAAGCGAGATACAGCGCCGTACTGATCGTGTAGCAGACGTAGGCGGCGTTAAACAGCAGATTTTCCATGGATCCACTCTTTTAAACGGGCTTCGGCGTTCTGAGATCCTTCCTGCTTGATCTCATCCAGAAAACGCTGGCTGACGATGTATTCCCAGACGGTCTGCCGCCGGTCCTTGGACAGTTTGAGAATATCCGGGCGATAGCGCTGAATCAGCGCGACCAGTTCCTGATATTCTTCTCCCAGATAGGCGTCGAGCTTCTGACGGATAAACTTGGCCATGGCGGGGCTGGCGCCGCCGGTGGAAATGGCGATTTGAATCTCCCCCTTGTTGACGATGGCGGGCGCGATAAAATCGCACAGTGCCGGCACATCAACCACATTGACCCAGAGGCCGCGTGCACGCGCTTCAGCGGCGATCCGCGGCTGCAGTTCCTGATCATCGGTGGCCGCGATCACAAGCCGCGCCTCATCCATATCGGAGGATTGATAGGGGTGGCGTTGCCACTCGATTTTTCCTTCGCGCGCCAGCGCCTCAATTTCGGGCAGCGCCTCCGGTGCGACGACCCGGATACGAGCGCCCGTTTCGAGCAGCCCCTGAATTTTCTGCAGGGCGACCGCGCCCGCTCCCACCACGAGGACGGTGCGGTCGTTCAAGTTCAAATAAACCGGATAGTGTTTCATAGGAAATCCCTGGAACGGAGCAGTCGAAAGCGTGGGGCAGCCTAAGAGGGCGTGGGTGTAGACGACGCGTGCGCTTCCTTGGGCGATTCGATTTTACCGTCACGGATCATCTGCGCGAATTCCCCGAGAATGCGTTTGTCCCACCAGCCTTTTTTGGATTCATCCCAGAGAATCTCCAGGGCCACGTCCTGCGGAAGCCGCTTGCGGTAGGAGCGTGTGGTGGTCAGCGCGTCATAAATATCGACGATTGTCATGATGCGGGCGAGCAGCGGAATCTCTTCGCCGCTGAGATGATCCGGGTAGCCCGTGCCATCGAGCCGTTCATGATGATGCCGGATCACGGGAATCGCCCCACGCACGGACTTGAGTTTTTCGCAGATCTTCGCTCCCTGGGTCGGATGCATGCGGATGATCAGACGTTCCTCGGTGGTCAAAGTGCCTGCCTTATTCAAAATTTTATCCGGTACGCCGATCTTGCCGATGTCGTGGAGAATGCCGCCCTTGCGCAGGGAATCTTTCTCATCCTCGGAAAGTCCCAGATGATTTCCCAGCTGGACCGCCAGCCGCGACACACGCTCCACATGCCCCTGCGTGTAGGCGTCTTTGGCTTCGATCGCGCGCGCCATGGAGAAGAGCACATCCTCCGCGCTGTCCAGCTGCTCGTTCAAATACTTTACGCGCAGGAGCGATTTGAGGCGGGTGAGCAATTCGAGCGAATTGTACGGCTTGTTAATGAAATCATCCGCGCCGGCTTCCAGCGCTTCCAGCTTGTTCTCTAAATCGCTCATGGCCGTCAGCATGATCACGGGAATCAGCCGCGTGAGAGGGTCGTTTTTGACTTTCCGGCAGACCTCCAGCCCGTTCATGCGCGGCATTTGGATGTCCACGAGCATGATGTCGGGGGATACCGCTTTGACTTTTTCCAGCCCTTCCAACCCATCGTAAGCGACCGCTACGGAGAATCCTTTGGAGATGAGAATGGGTTCAAGGATGCCTACCGCTTGCGGGTCGTCTTCAATAAGGAGGATTTTGGCGCCGGCTAGACCGGTTCCGGAAGGATCCATGAGGGCCTTACTTTATCAACTTTTCGTCGACGGAGTCAATTTAGCGCCCCTCACCCTGAATCCCTCTCCCCCCAGGGGGAGAGGGTGGGGGTGAGGGGGTGGTTTTCTTCCGGTTTTTCCAAGCCGTTTCGGCCACTTTCATATGTTCGATCTCCCGATCGCAGAATCGGTTAAGCTCCGCCATGAAATCTTTGGAGACCTTGCCCTCTTCATGCGCCTGCTGCAAGAGCTCCTGGATATGCAGAAGCTCGGCCTGGCGCTTGTGCATCTGCTGGAAATCCGGACTGGGCTCCGGGGCTTCGTTCCAGTCCATATTTCGATAGAATTTCAGACCGCTATAGAGCAGCCAGCCCGCAATCGCCAGACAGATCAGCAGCAGAGCCATGATTTTGTTCGAATTTCTGTGCCGTTTTTTCGCGCGATCAGCAATTCCCCATGGCGCATCGGCTTCCAGCTGAGCGGCTTATCGAGAGGTTCCGAGGCGACAAGGACGCTGTCGCGACTTTTGTGGATCTGGAGCTGATAATAAGGTTGGCCGGAGGCGCATAAGGCCCTGGCTTTATCGAATCCGCGCGGGTCGACGTAACAGAAGGCGATCAGCGTAGAGCCATCTGTCAGGACCCAGTTTAATCCATGATAGGCGTACTTATAAATAGGGTACCGGCGGCGACAGGTATCCCAGATCCTGTCCAGACCCCGAATCGCGCGGTTTACCGCAGTCTTCACGTTCTTATGCCCATGGAGATACTTCAATATCCAATAAAATAGCACTTCGCTGTCGTTGCGGCCTTTGACATACTTCCGCCAGGGCCCCAGCTCAGCGGCCACTTCGCGCGGGATGTAGAGCGTTCCATTGTGGGCGAAAAGCCACCGACCGTGAGTGAATGGCTGGGTATGCGCCGGGCCGAGCAGATCATGTTTTGGCAGCTTCAGCGGATTCGACGCCCAGCGCACATGTCCGACCAGAGTGGACCCCTTCGCTTGCTGTCCTGCGCGGGTCACCAGGACTCGGTCCCGGTACATGGGCCGGGGACTCTTTAAAATGCGTGGTTTTCGCGCATCAAACCAACCGATGCCCCACCCGTCCCCCTGGGGCCGTTTACGATCGACTCGGCTCTGGAGCAGGAGAGACTGCGGCGCAGACCTCAAAAGGTAATCCGCATCGACAGGCCCACTGGAAATCGCTGCAAATAATCTACACACGGAGATATTTTAGCTTTTCGAGTCCCAAGAAACCTCTGGGCCCTTTGGCAGTCATAATTGCCCTTTCGGCTGATTTCTAAACATAAACTTGTGTACTACACTACCCATGGAGATGTTACTTAACCTCAATGGCGAGAATATGAAGTCCGTCCTCACGCGCTTTGTCGCGATCATGCTGACATGGGTCATGGTTATGGATACCGTCGCCTTCGCCATGCCCTCCGCCGCACTGAATACCTCGCCTGTAGACCGTTCCCTCGTAGTGACATGTTGCATTTTCAATTCGCAAACCGTCGTAGAACCCATGGCCTGGTTCTTCCATCATGGGTTTACGCGTCCCAATGAATTCCATTCTATTTCGAAGACCGTCACGGATAGTGAAAATGGGATCTCACTTTCACCGTTGATACAGCTGGGGCTTGGAATCGCAGCGATCACAACGCTCGTGGCGCAGGCGTTATTTCTGCCCGGGATCGACGCAACGCCAGGGGTTAGCTTAGCTGGCGCCATGGCCGGGCTTTCCATGATCATCCCATCCAATGGGCATGAAGTCCCCAAAGCCTTCGACCATCTGCTCGAAGGCGTCGGCGAGAATACATCGGACTGGCAACGCCTGGATATCCTCGTGACCCTGATTCTGGATCAGATCGAAGAAAAAAGCGCCCCATTGGCCGGCTGGGAAATTGAGGAGATGGCGATAAAAACTTTGCAGCAATTCCATTTGCCGACTGATCCGATTGCCGTGATGCAAATGCTTAAACGCCTGGTCGACTTGGGGGTTTTGCAGGTCGATGGGGGGTATTATCGCCTGGGCCTGCCGCCTTCCGTCCTGGCCATCAAATTCGACGCTGTGCCTTACATGGCTCGGCATCTCAAAATGGCCCTTGAAGCGTATCGTGACCAAATTCCCGGCGCGGAAGAACATATTCGTGTGGGCCTCACGCGTTATGCTCAGGCCAGTGACATGTGGCCGCGTTACCCGGTTGATGCAAAACGTCCGTTCTTGAAGGCGGTGGCTATTCTCCCCCGTAGGGACCAAAAATTGTTGGAGAAATTCATAGAAGAGCATGACGGTTTGCGAGATTTGACGCTCGTCGACGATGTGATGCTGATGCTGCAGAAAAATCCGCCGATTCATTGGCTTCGCCGCTTTGCGAAACACCTGCTGGGCCGGCGCATTTACATGATCAGCGCCGAGTGCTGGTATGCGGCGGGTGGGCTCGGTCGAGTGATGCAGTACCATACCATTGCGATGGCGCGGCTGGCACAAGAATTAGCGGAACTTAATACGGTAGAGCCCTATTATCCGTATCGACTCGATGCGGACAACAAGCTGGTGCCATTGGACTACCGGTCTCTGGCTGTTCCGGTTGAGAATCTCCCGGACCGCCCAAATTATGAATATACCTTCAATCTCGCGAATCAATCCGTCCCCGTACCCGTCGAGGAATACGAAGGAAGTAACCGATTCGGGATTCATGTCGCTCTCATCAAAGATAAATGGAACTATTACACAAGACTGCTGTACCGATATGGCCAGTACGGCACGGCCAGTAAGGAAGAGTTTATCGGCTTCAATCGCCACGCCATGGATGCCTACGTCCGGCGCCGCGAGCACTCTTTCCGTAACCAGGACCCGGAACACTATAAAGCGCCTATTGAATCCTACCAGGATGGCCAGATGATCCCCGGCATCGAATACAGCCGTCAGATGGATATGCACGACGATATCCTCTGGCATTCCGTTCGGTGGGGCGAGACGCACACGATATTGAATCGGGAAGTATTTGAGGGGCGTGATGCAACGAGCCGATTGCGTCAGGCCGATGGCGCCGGCGGTGTCAGCGCCGTTCATGTCGACGAGATCGCAGGTCCCACAGATCCTGAAGCCAAGGTGGTATCGGTAGCGAACGGGGATGATGCGGATATCATGCAGAGCGAATTCCGTGCGATCTGGCGCGATCTCATCGGTCGTTTTCCGGAACTATTTGTTGATGCAGACATCGATCACCCCACCCCAGAACAGATGCTGGCTGTTAAACGCGAAGCGAAAATCCGGTGGGGGTTAAATCCCGAACAACCAGTGACCGGTTACCTCGGACGACTGGTAGACGAAAAAGCCGGCCGCACCACCGCTTTTACGGATGAGAATATTAGAATTCTCGTGGCGGCCGGCGTGCAGGTCGTCCTCTTCGCCAATGTACAGGCGCATACGCAGCCGATGTTCGATGCCTTACAGTTATTGGCGAACGAAGTGAACGCCCATGGGCCCGGCCGCTTGATTGTCAAAACAGGTTGGAATATTCCCGAACAGGTGAAGTTTCTGCCCGCTGTGGATCTCGGTGTAGTTCCATCTACGCGTCGCACCGGCGCTTCCGAATTTTCGGAAACCGGCCTCTCACGGAACGGCGCGGTTATCCTGGCGCCTCCGGGTTTGGAAGGAACGATTCAAACCCAGGGGATGCCCTTTAACTATATTGATGGGCGACCCGATTATCAGGGGAATACCATTTTGCCGCACGCCGATACCGCGGCTGCCTATTTGAAAGCTATGGAGACTTTTACCGAGCATCTGCGAATGTCGCCGACACATGCCGCCGCGGGCATGAGCCGCTCGGTAGAATTGGCGAATATCTTGGACTCCCTGGTGACAGGCGCCGAATACCTGCGCCAGTTTGATCGTTTAGCCGAAATGAAAGACAACCCCTTGGCGGCCTTAGTGCCTCTTCTGCACAATGAACCCGATGCTAAAAAATATTTTCGGCACTCATGGGTACGCAGTCAACTGACTGATTTTCTCGAGACCCACCCGGATCAATATCCGGCCTTCATATCCTCCGACGCGCGTCTAAAAGCTTTCGTCGTGCCGCTGAACGGAAAAAAATATATTGTCAGCGTCACCCATCCGTACGCCAGCGGCGATATCCATGCGATGCTTCGCGGCGGAACTGCGATACGAGCCGCTTTGGGAGATGCAGCCGATATTCCGTCAACCGAAATCCAGATTACTAATGCAAGAACAGGCAGATCCTTTGGCTTCCGGGCGATGGGCGATCTCGAAAAAGCGCAGATCTCTGTCGGCGTTAAGGAAGTGCAGATTTTGGAGCTGAATTCCATCGACCCTCAAAGTGATATGGCCTATAGTGCCAAATCCATCCATAGCACGCGATGGGCTCTCGCGGGCGCGGTTGGTTATGGTGCCCTGTTTGCAGCGATGGCACATTTTTATCCGCTGCATGGGCTGTTCACCGGATTGGCCATCGCGATGGCTTTGGCGGCCACCCTATTCATCGAGGAATACACCTGGATGGTACGGCAGGGTGTCTCGATCCTGGGCCGGAAAACGCAAGCCGGACAGCATTGGATTTCGCCCTGGCAATCATCCTTCCGGGCACGTCGCACCGGCCTGCACGAATGGCTCGTCCATTATCGTCCTCAGGGATTGTGGCAGGACGTTCTTCTTGCACCCTTCTTAGACCTGGTGGGCTTTATCGCGGCGCTGGGAGGATTGCACATCAGTGCGGATGAGAAGTTGTCACTCCCATGGCGGCCTGCCACACCGCGTCAACCTTACCTGCGTCCAACCTCAGCCTAAATCACACCCTTAAATAGCCGTTGCAGATTGCTGCCGCAGGCTTATACTTAGCGGGATCATGCGGCGATCATTTTTTCGAAATATTGTTTTCGTTGCCTCGGTGGGATACCTCGTGGGATCAGCGGGTGCGGCGCACGCGGATTCGCTCGATTCTCTGGCCGCTCGCCTGGCCAAGGGTGCAACCCGCCTCAAAAGCCGCAAAGTCGCGGTGCTGGCCTTTTCCTATCCGGATGGCGGGATATCGACGGGATCCTCCCTGGTGGCGGAGGGGCTGATGACGCGGCTGGTCGGCCGCAAGGGCATCAGCGTCATCGAGCGATCTCAGCTGTCGAAGATATTATCGGAAACCAGGCTCGAGCTATCCGGCGTGACCGAATCCTCCGGCACCCAAAAACTCGGCCGCATCCTGGGAGCGGACGCCGTCGTTACCGGCACTCTTGTGGACCTTCCGAACAACAAAACGATGGTCAACGCGCGCCTGGTGGGCTCTGCAACAGGGGAAGTGCTGGCCGCCGCAGCGACTGAAATCGAGCGGACCTGGGACGACCCGCCGCATCAACCCCCGTCACCGGATCAGACCGATGACAAGGGAGAAACACGTTATATGTCGCCGCTCATTCCCGTTCAGCAAGGTCCGTACGCGCCCGGACGACCCCGCCGGCGCCCCCTCTCCGGCAGCTACAATTACTAATTAATAAAGGTCTTCTCGTTCGGGAAGTTCTTCAAACTCGGCTATTTTTCGCTTACGAAGAGATCCGATATGGCGGGACTGGTGCACATGAGCGTTACGCTCGTCCGACGTGCTGTCCCCTACAAATAACGCGCCAGACCGCAGGGATCCCTGTTTCTTCCCGATGTGTTTCGAAGAATGTCGTTTGCTTGATTGCATGATTTATTCTCCTCTCTCTTGTCAGCTGCTTCTCTGAATCTGCTCGGCCTGGTCGAGATGCTGCTGCAGCGTCGGCAGAAGCTTCGCGATCAAATCGCGCACATCAGATTGATTCAGAGAATTTTCAGCGCTTTCCAGATTGGCGATATCCCGCTTATGGTCATCGATCATGGCATCCGTGAACGCTTTATCGAAATCCGGTCCCGTTTTCTGGGATAAGGACGTCTTGATGTGTTGGTCCTTGGCGGCGGCGATCCGGTCAAGCCATCCCGATGTGTCCGGCGGGGTGAGCTCGATACCGTCTTTCCGGGCCAAGTCCTTCACCTGTCGATCGGCCTCCTGGTGATCCCGGATTAACCGCTCCGCATAGACGCGGATCTGGTCGGAAAAGGCCTTTTCCTTCGCCATCCGACCGATTTCGATTTCCGTTTGGTTGGCGTGGTGAAGATTCGAAAGCACCTTCTGCGCTTTCTCCTGATCCTCGGTCGGATCGGCGCACCACGCACTGACCCCGACCCACAATGAGAACAACACGATCCCTATGGTGAATTGATTTGTGTTCATAGGCAGTCCCCCTTCTATGGGTAGGACACGCCGCAGGACGGGAAGTAACAGCGAGGCAGGTAAATTATTCGGACTGGACGGGACGCCAGGTTTTGTCGGGGTTAAATTCGGTCATTTCGGCCGCGGTCCGGCCGGTCTCATCGCCGAGATGGCTTTCGTACACAGTTCCGTCGTGGTTGACCATGAACGTCTGCACCCCGGAGACGCCGTATTCGGCCGGCCAGGCGACCAGGGCAAAGCCGCCAATCATGTGACCATCGACGATATAGTTGACCGCGCCGCCGTGAGCGTCAGGCCCCTGGGCGGTAAGGATCCGGAAATAGTAGCCCCGGTAGGGCTCGCGCTGATCCGGGGAAATGCTCATGGCCGCCTGCGCGAATCCCTTCGGGACATCGCATTCCGGCCCGCCCGGCTTTGATTCCCAGTAAAGACCGTCCTGCTGTCCAGGAGTGCTGACAATTTTCTGAGCGTATTCGGGGACGCCATTGTGCCGGTGCGTCTGAGCGTATTCGAACTGGGCTTCCACATAAGCGCGGCAGATCTCAATGGCATTCATTTCATTGGAACCGACCCGGCGCGCCAGGATCTCCTGCTGGCCTTCGTCCGTATCAAACATCCATTGCCCGTCTTTGCGAACCAGAGGGATGGGGAAAGGCCAGTCATTCTTGCCGATGGCCACGATGATCCGATCCTTATTCATCGTATCCGGTACGAATTTTGTCTTCTCTTTAGCGGACTTGACGAATTGCGCCTGGTTCTCTTTGTCCTGAGCCGGATCGCCCGAAGAGACAAGATCTTTTCCGTCGGGCCCGAAAATGGCCAATAGAGCCGCGGTGTCGTTACTCTGGCAGGCGGCGATAACGGCGTTTACAGCGTCCTGCGGTTTCACGAAAGTTTTTGCGGCTTCGGCCCCTACAGGATGGAAAGAAAGCATATGCACCAGAGCCAAAGCTCCCAGCAACGCGAGGCCGAAACGTTCCATTCGCAGCACAAAATTCTTCATCAGTGGTGCCCTCCGCCGCCTCCGCCACCGCCCCAACCTCCGCCACCACCTCCACCCATATGACCGCCGCCACCGGAGCCGCCACCGCCGCGCGATCCGCCGCCGCTGCGCACAGCCCCTGAGCGCGCATGGCCTAAGCTCGCATTACCACGATTACTGAAGGCCCGCGCGGATGAACCGTTGCCTATGCTGCCGAAGGCGCTGCGGTTGCGGTTATAGACACTGGAGCCGACCTGCCGGCTGCCGAAGCGGTCAAAGGAACGGTTTGCATTGACACGCGTGGCCGATGCATGAAACTGTTGTCTCGCCTGGGCCACTGAAACATGCGCAAAACCGGGACGTGCCGCGTTAAAATGCTGAGCTAACCCGCGATTCGGATAAGCGACGCCCATACGGTGAGTCGCGTCATGCGACCAGACCGCGCGCCCGTTCGCAAAGTTTCCGTGGACCGCGTTAAAGTGATTCGACACAATAAAGGTGTTATTGATGAACACCCTATGTCCATACCAGCCGGGATGCCAGCCCCAGCCGCCCCATCCATTCCAGCCCCAGAAAACCGCGTTGAGATAAATTCCGCCGCCCCACCAGCACCAGCCGATCACAGGAGCCGGAGGATAATACCAGTAAGGATAGGGATAATAGACCGGTGCCGGGCCCCAGATCCACACGGGATCATAATCAGGCACATAAACAACGTCAGGACTTGCGGGCTCGATTTCAACGACCGGGTGCCCTTCATCAGTGGTGTTGACCACCTTTTGCTGTTCGGTCGATTTCAGCTTTCCGGCTTCTTCCGCCCGCGATCGCATTTTCTGAATTTCATCCATCACGTTCGCCTGACTGGCCAGAAACGCGTTCCCTAAATTGGTGGTCCAGGTGACATCCTGGTTCATGCGTTTGAGGACATCCGGGAAGGCGACCAATGCCTGTACGCTGGGGTCCCAGCTCTGCTGCTGCGCCGCCTTGGTGAGATCCTGCCCTTTGAGCTCCGGGTGCTGCTGCACCCATTGGTAAGCCTGGACGATCTCCAGCGGATACGTGGAGGCCACCAGGATCTGGCTGACGAGCTCATCGGGATAAAGCGCAATCGGCGCGACGAGGCTGTCGATCTGCTCGGGGGTCGGCGGTGGAGCTTGAGTGGTCGCCTGGGCCGTGGGAGCATCGGGGGCCGGCGACGTTGGATCACCGTATATATTGATAGAGGCAAGCATCGTCGCGCACAAAAGGGCGACGACGCGTTTAGTCCCGGTCTTATAGGATTCGGAGGTCATACTCATTAGACGGGGTTTCCTCGAAATTGTTCCCCTAGAGATATAGTACATTTTATCACTATGAAACGTCCTTCGTGGTATCACGTGACCACCCGCTCGACTTTTCTGGCCTTGGCCTTATTCCTGGGCCTGATTTTCTATTATCTGCCGAATTTCCTCGAACTCGACGAATTTCGCCCGCAGGTTCAGGATCTCCTGGAAAGCGCCTTCCATTGTCACGCGATTGTCGGGAACATCACGGGCGAGCTCGTGCCGTATCCCGGCCTGGTGGTTGGACATGTCGTCCTGATAAAGGAGGAGAATCCTCCGCGCATGCTTGCCTCCGTGGCCGCTGTGCATCTCTGGCTTTCCATGGAAACCTTGTCGGGACATCTGCGGTTTCGAACCATCCGTTTCATCAGACCGCGCTTCATCCTTCACCGCCAGATGGACAGGCAAGGCCAAACCCACTGGGACATTCTCGCGCTTCCGCAGGGGCAAGCCGGTCAGGGGAATCAAATCATCAATGAGTGGCAGGTTCGTAACGGCACGGTGGAGCTTTGGAATCATTCCGGGGCTTCGATCAACAAATGGGTGGCCGATCAATTCAGCGGGTCCTTTCTGGCCGCTAATCAAATCGGAGCGCTCACCGGAAAGATCCGCCGGATGGGGCGGAGCGCCTTGATGGACATCCACTACAACGCAGCGGGGGCTTATCCCCTGGAAGCAAGCTTCGCGGATGTGGACCTGCAGGCGATTCAAGCCCAGCTGAATACTCGCATTCCGGTCCTGGACGGATCGACCGATTTCCTGATCAAAGCCCGATTTCAACCGACGCTGGCGATTCAGGTTCGCATGGAACCCGTGCTCTTGCCGCGGCTGAAGGGAGCACGGATCGGCGCACGCGCTACTTTTGAAAAGAATCACCTGTCGGCGCACCTTGAAACCGGGACAACCGCGCCCATGACGCTGGCATTGACAGGCGATTTCGGAAAGAATACTTGGAATTTTGACGCTCACATCAAAGGGTATGATGCTGCGCTGGTGCGAGGACTCTATCAACAGACCTGGATCGACCGGCTGGAGGGACCGGGCGTTCTCGATGCTCACCTGCAAACCGGGTCCGCGCCTGGGACGGTGAACTGGAACGCGGACGGCCGGCAATTCAATTTCGAAGGGACCACGATGCGGGTGCCGGAGTGGTCGGCCAATGGGGAGGGAGACCGCATTTCCGCTTATGTTCATGCCACCACTCCCCAGGGCGGTATGACGGAGGTCACCTGGGACCGGCCGGCCGGGACGTCGGATGCCGTGCTGCAGGTGGACGTCGCCACCGTGACCGTTCGCCAGGTGCTGGACGTTTTCCATCTGCATTCCAAGCCGGTCGGTTATGAACCCTGGCTCATCGACCAGGGTTCGATGAAGGCGGTGGTCCATGACGGTCAAGTGCTTGAAATTCAGGAAAGTGGCTTCGATCTCCTGGGGATGCACCTGGATTTGAGCGGGAACTTTGGTCTGGGGGTCTCAACCCCCCACGCGCACATCCAGGGGGATCTCCAGAATATCCCGGTGGCAACCGTGGTGGAGAGCTTTTTCAAACCGCCGTCACCCCTGACGGGCCGCGGAAAGACGAACTTTAATTTGGATTTCCCCCTGTCGTCTTCGTGGGTTAACGGGCTGAGCGGTCCGATGGATAATCTGGAAGTGGACCAGGGGGTTCTGCGCACGTTGAAAACGATTTATCGCATTATCTCGGTCCTCAACCTGGGGAATTACCTGCGATTCCGACTTCCCCAGGTGACGGCCGAAGGTATTGAATTCGAAAGCATCAAGGGCGGCCTTAAATTTCAGAACGGGGTCCTGTCCGTTGACGACCTGTTCCTGAAATCTCCAAACATGAACGTGGATGCCAATGGCTCGGTGGATATCCCGGGCAAACGCATCAAAGCCACGCTGCGTCTGGAGATGTTCCGCTTCCTGGAGGATATCTTGAGAGATGTGCCGATCACACATTGGATCTTCAAAAAACCCAGCAAGATTTTCCTGCCGCTGGTGGTCACTCTGGAAGGACCCTGGGATGACGTCGAAGCCCGCTGACAGCGCAGGCCTCAGCTGGACGTGACCTTCTCTTCTCCCGCTGCCAACACCTTGATCAGGGCCATCAGCGTCTTGGCCAGGGCAGCTCTGGGTCCGTGGGCGGGAACCTGGATGGAAAAATTCCACTGGTTTGGCTTTGTATAGCTAATTGATGTGGCCGCGAGCAGGTCGGACGGAAGCCGCGACCAGGAAACAGCGAGAGGATCGGGCTCGCCCTCACCCTCCCCTCTCCCAGAGGAAGAGGGCTGGACTGGCCTGTCCGCCAGACGTCTGGCGGATGGCCGCAGGCCGGATGAGGGCTTTTCAACTAGTTTGTCCACTCTTGCCTTAAGCGCCTTCCCGGAAAGGTTAGTTTCAGTGCACTCCTTAACCGCTTGAAGCTGTAAATCTGCATTAGGAAGCCTCTTTATCTCCAAAAGCTGCCTTAAAGTGAGTATTGACGCGTCAATAATTTCCTGAACTTGGGGCTCCAGGTCCAAAAGTGAGAGATATTGGCTTAAAACGGCCTGCGATTTGCCCACTTTTTCGGCTAATTCTCCTTGGTTCTTTAAATTCTGCGCTATTTTCATCTTTTCCAGAAGTTTCGCCTGATAAATAGGGCTCGCGTTCTCCCGCTCTTCGTTTTCTGAAAAGGTGATATGCAGCCGGTCGAACTCGGACAGACCTACTTTGATCAGGCAGCGAATGCGTTCCCAATTCAGCTTTCGCGCCGCCAACGTCCGGCCGACACCGGCGACGACTACGTAACGACTTGCCTCACCCGGCCTCCCTCCCTCAGGGAGAGGGGTTGGGGGTGAGGCAGGTGTTACCACAATTTCCTGGATCTGGCCGTTGTCGCGCATATCGTGCGCGAGCGACTCAATATCTTGGGGAGCGTGAAAGCGAGCGTCCTGTGGGAGATCAATGAGATTTAAATCGATCCACTCAGTGCGGGATGGGGCGGCGGGTGCGGTATCCATCGAGGCCTCCTGGGTGAGACATAGAGTCACCCAAAAATACCTCTTTGCGGAGGGCGGATCAAGCCGAATATCGGCCTGACCGCCCGGCGCGCTGGCCAGGCAACCGCCGCCTGGCCAGCCATGAGGGCGTGATGGCTTAGTGACCCATCATGCCTGGGTTGCCCATCGGGAACGCATGCTCGTTATCGCGCTCCGGATGATACGCCTTATGATTCTGTTCTCGAGCTTCGTCTTTCGCTTGCTCTTTGGTGCGGTCATGCATCTCCCGACGCTGCTGATCGACCATTTTATCGTAATCGCGCTGAGCGTCCTTTAATTGCCGCTTGAAATCACGAGCCTCCTCTTTATTCTTGTCCTTCAGAGCCTGATCGTAATCCTGCTTCAGCGCATTGATTTTCTGCTGCTGCTGCGCGATATTTCGGGCGGCCTGATCCCGAGCCAGATCAAGGCGATCCTGCCGGATGTCCTTGACGTCCTTCCTCAAGTCGCCGATGTCATGGTGCAGATCGGTCTGAACCATGTACATCTTGTCTTCAGCGGCCTTGGCCTGAGTGCTGGTCGCGCCGTACTTAACCACGGCGTCGTTATAGGCGTCGCGGGCGCTGCGCAGAGCCTTGCGGTCATTCAGGATGTCCTTCCGATCTCCCTTCACATCCTGGGCATCTTTGGAGAGATCGAAGCGATCCGTGCGAATGTCCGTCATATCGCCCAGATCGCGGTGAAGGGCGACTTCGGCCTGAGTTTCACTGGTTTCGGCTGCCATCGCTTGCGGGCTGCCGGCGCCGAATTGCGCGCGCGCCTGCACATTGGCGTTGTGCACGTTCCGCAACGAGGCCCGATCTTGCTTCACGTCGGCACGATCGTCCTTCAGATCGACGACATCTTTATTGATGTCGAACTGATCCTTCCGGACGTCCTGCGAATTAGACGCCAGCAACCCCTGATCCTTGGCCAGATCATTTCGATCTTGTTGCAAAGCCCCAGCCGTATTGTGCAAATCCCCGAGGTCGCCATGGAGGGTCATCTCTTCCTGCGTCATGCGTTGCTTCGCGGCGAGTGCCTGCGCGCTGTCGGCGCCGAACTTCTTGCTGGCATCCTCATAAGCATTACGCGCGCTGCGCAGAGCCGAACGGTCCCTGGTGACGTCGGCATTGTCCTGAGCCAATCCATTGATATCTCGATTGACATCGAACTGATCCTGGCCGACTTCCCGCTTATCCGTTGTAACCGCTTGCTGATCCGCAGTTAGATCTTTACGATCCTGCGCGAGATCGATGCGGTCCTTATGGATGTCATTGGACATGGTCGTCGCCAGAGCTTGACGATCCTTGGCCAGGTCTCGCCGGTCCTTATAAAGGTCCCAGCGATCCTGACGGAAATCCCCAAGTTCTTTATGCAGGGCGATTTGCGCCTTGTCGACGTTGGCTTCGGCCGCTTTCGCCTGGGTGCTGTTGGCGCCGAATTGGTCTACCGCCTGACCATACGACGTGAAGGCATCCCGGAGAGATGCACGGTCTTGCCGGACTTCGGTTCGATCTTCCCCTAGATCCCTGAGATCATTGCGCAGATCAAACTGGTCGGCGCTGATATCCTGCACTGGGACAGGCGTATCCGCATGCGCGGCCAGAATGGCCGGACCCCAGCCGATCATCAGGGCCATTGGCGTCATGGACAAAATAAGTTTCTTCATAGAATTCTCCTCCTTTAGAGGGAATTGGTAACCCTCTGATCATCTGACACGCGGGTCCGGCCGCAAGGTTACATGCTTTTCGTAGCCTGAATCCCGTAACCTTTTCGGCAAGCAATGTGTCCCACCAGCAAATGCGATATTTAAAAACCGTTTTTGCACTGACTGTCTTTTTGACCTGTCCGGGGGCTATCTGGGCGGGGGTCAGCGCGTCTTATTCGCACACGACCGGGTCCAACGGGTTCGACGGTAACACGACGGATGCGAATCTCGATTTGTTTTCGGGCTTGTATGTGGGGGCAAGCTATAACTCCTATCATTCAGACAACTCAAGCGGAACGATTAATACCTATTATGGACGTCTCGGTCACTATGGTGAGAACGGCTCCTGGAAACTGTACGGGCTGGTGACGCCGGAAGTGAGCGATTACAAGGCGGTGGGCGCCGGCGGAGAGTTCCGCGTGACCGTGCTGGGGCGCGGCCACGAGGAAGCATCGCCACCAACGGAACAGCCCGTGACCGAACCGGCCGCCGTGCCCAGCGGTCCCCCGTCATGGCACGCCGATCCGCGCCTGGATCTTCTGGGCAGCTATACCCGCACGATGTATACGGACCAGGGACAAAAGATCGATGAGAATGACATCATGGGCGGGCTCGGCTTTAATCTGTTCAAGACCTATTTATCCGGCACATTCACCAAAAGCGTTTACGATCAGGAGTTTTCGGGTATCATCAACCCGAACGCCCGCCGGTTCAATATTGGATATGCGCCATCCATCATCCCGGGGTACCCCGATTACATCTATACCGCCAGCGTGGACCAGACTTTGCTGCCCGGCTGGTGGGCTTTAGGTTCGTACAGTTACCTGAAGTTCAAAGACGGTCCGGAAGATAATGGGAACCTGGTCTCGGTGGGGACCGGCATCACGCTCTTTCACTTTATCATGGGGACGGTCATGTATACGTGGTACAACCCGAACAACAATCCCAAGCTGCACTTCTTCTCGGTGGGCGCCGGCCTGCAGTTTTAAATCCGCTCAAGCAAAATTCAAGCCGCGGCCTGGTGATGGTGGGCGTAGCGGCGGAGGACTTCCCGCATCATGCGCTGGTATTTCATGCCAGATTTTTTCGCGATGGCTTTAAAAAATTCGACGCTGCGCCGGTCTAATCGAAGGGTCACCTTCAGAATCTCCTCTCGGGGGAAAAGCTCCTCAGGCGGCGGCAGAAAATTAGGAACGACTGTCAATTTGCCGACCGGCATATCTGCATCCTTAGGGATTCGTTTTCTCATATAACTTTCTTCCTTTCCGCCAGTACCCAGCGCCTATGATGCGGATTCTATCTCCCCGATACGTAAAACGCACAGTAGCTATCCGGCCTTTAACTTTTCCTATGGCGAAAAATCTCTCCTCAATTTGACTATGCAACTCGTCATGCCCGATGAGCACCTTAAGGTCCTTAAAAACCTGAATGGCTTCTTGAAAAGCCAATCCGTGCCGCGCGATATTGACCCTGTTCTTGGCCGAACTCCAGACAAAGGCGCCGTAAACAATATCGTCAAACATGAGTATACCGAATATATGGCCAATATGCCATACAAAAAGATGTACAAGTGGAAGACGTGGATAACCGCATAGAAGGACCTCCAGGGGTTAGAGGGCAGCCCTGGCTTTTTATTCGCCTAATTTTCGATCAGGCAGTTCTGTGAAGCAGGGCTTCGAGCGAAGTGAAGGGTAACTTCTGGGTTTCGGCGATGGGCCGGCAGACGACATGGCCCTGATAGCATTGAATGCCTTTCAGGAGCCCCTGGGATTCCCGTGGGAGAGAACGGACGCCCCCTTTGGCCAACATCTGAATGTAATGCAGGGTCGCGTTGGTCAAGGCCAGCGTGCTCGTGTGACCGTAAGCGCCGGGCATGTTCGGGACGCAGTAATGCAGGACGTTTTCCACCACATAAGTCGGCTCAAGATGGCTGGTGGGGCGAGAGGTTTCGCAGCTGCCGCCCTGATCGATGGCCACGTCCACAATGACGCTGCGCGGCTTCATATGTTTGACCATGCCGCGGCTGACGAGCTGCGGCGTTCGCGCGCCGGGACTATGGACCGCACCGATTAAGATATCCGCCCCGGCCACGGCCTGCCGCACCGCGGCGGGGTCGGCCATGAGCGTGGCAACGTGCGGCAGAATCTCATCCAGGTAGCGCATGCGCTCCGACCGGCGCTCCAAGATCGTCACGCGCGAACCCATGCCCGCGGCCACGCGCGCCGCGTTTTCCCCCACGGTGCCGCCCCCGAGAATGACCACATGCGCCGGCAGGACCCCCGGCATACCCCCGAAGAGCACGCCGCGACCGCCCTGGGGATTGGCCTGATAATAAGCGCCGACCATCGCCGCAATACGCCCGGCAATTTCCGACATGGGTTCGAGAATCGGCAGCTTTCCCCTCTCTTCTTCTACAGTTTCGTAGCCGATGGCCGTAACCCGGCTTTTGAGCAGCGCTTTGACGAGCGCCGGGTTGGGCGCGAGATGGAGAAAGGTGAAAAGAATCTGATCAGGCCGGAAGTATTTAAATTCGGCAGGCAACGGCTCTTTGACTTTCACCACAAGTTCGGCAACCCAGGCGGCGGAGGCCTGCGGAACAATCGAGGCGCCGGCTTTGCGGTACTCGCTGTCACGATATCCGGCGTGGTCGCCGGCGCCTTTCTGGACCAGCACGCGGTGGCCGGCGGCGCGCAGCACTTCAGCGCCTCCCGGCGTCAACGCGACCCGGAACTCCCCATCTTTAATTTCTTTCGGAACGCCAATTAACATACGTGATATGTGATACGTGGTAAGTGGTACGCAGGGTGGCGTTTCATACGTATCACATACCACCTATCACGTACCACGGTCGTTAGCCTTGCAGTTTTCCGCCCTGAGACCAATGTTCGCGCGGGACATCCTCGAACACGATCCAGGTGTGGTCATCGGTGATCTTGCAGTGCTTGCTGATGACCTTCGTGAGCTCTTCCGCAAGCGCTTTCTTCACTTCCTGCGGCCGCGGGAACATGCGGATATGAACGAATGGCATAAGGCCTCCTTATTTTCCAATACAAAACGTTGAAAAGATCTGATCGAGCAAGTCTTCGGTCGCGGTTTCGCCGATGATCTCGCCCAGCGCCTGCAGCGCCGTCTTCAGTTCCAATGCAACACATTCCTCAAAGGCGTCACGCTTAGCCGCTTCACAGGCTTCCGTCAGCGCTTCATCCGCACGCGCCAGCGCCTCACGATGCCGCGCGTTGAGCAGCCACTGCGCTTCTCCCGCCGAAGCTTTTTCCTGAAGGGCAAACTGTTTCACCGCCTGGACCAGCGCCATCAATCCTTCGCCCGTTTTTGCAGAGAGCCGAACAACAACCATATCGGGCTCCCTCTCCGCAACGGCAACGCCCTCACCCGCCCTGCGGGCACCCTCTCCCATGGGGAGAGGGTCTACGGCGGTTGGCCTTCTCCCTCTGGGAGAAGGTGGCCGAAGGCCGGATGAGGGCAAGCCTTCCCATTGCTCCGGCAAATCACATTTGTTGATGACCCTAAGATGTGGCCTGTCTTCTACCAAGGCCATCACCTGTCGATCCTCTTCCATCAGAGGTTCTGATCCGTCAAAGAGCGCGAGCACAAGGTCGGAGCCTTCCAGCGCCTGCCGGCTACGCTCCATGCCGATATGTTCGACCGGGTCGCCGGCTTTCTCGCGCAGGCCGGCCGTATCGGTCAGCACCACCGGCAGGCCGTCCCAGTTAACGGTTTCTTCGAGCGTGTCCCGCGTGGTGCCGGGATTCGGCGTCACGATCGCGCGGTCTTCTTTAAGCAAAGCATTCAGGAGGCTCGACTTACCGACATTCGGGCGCCCCACGAGCGCAACGCGCAGGCCTTCGCGGAGAATCTTTCCCACGCGGGCAGAATCGAGGATTTCGCTGATCTGTGCCCGGATGTCGGCGCAGCGCGCCGTTAGATCGCCGCTTTTTAAAAAGTCATGGTCTTCGTCCGAGTGGTCGAGCCCGACCTCCACGTGCGCCAGAAGCGGCAGAATAGCCTCGCGCAGATCGCGCACTTTTGCGGCCAGGCGGCCTTCCAGCTGAGCGAGAGCCGCGGCCTGCGCTTTGTCCGTTTTTGCGCGGATGAGATCGGCCACGGCTTCGGCCTGAGTCAGATCGAGTTTTCCGGAAAGAAAGGCGCGCTGGGTGAATTCGCCCGGACCGGCCAGCCGCGCGCCGTGGCGGATGCACAGTCGTAGAATCTGTTGCAGCACAAAGGGGCTGCCGTGCGCGGAAATTTCGACCACGTCTTCGCCCGTATAGCTGTGCGGCGCGCGGAAGAGAGTGAGGACGACTTGGTCGACTCGTTGACCGCCCTCATCCGGCCTTTGGCCACCTTCTCCCATGGGGAGAAGGTCAGGCATATCGGTGGGCCCTCTCCCTCTGGGAGAGGGTGCCCGCAGGGCGGGTGAGGGCTCTATGATATTCCCAAAATAACACGTATGACTAGGGGCTGATGTGAGGTCGACCGGTTTGGCGGGGTGAAACAGTTTATTTGCGATCGCGACGGCCTGGGAACCACTGAGGCGGATGACACCGATCCCGCCCTCGCCCAGCGGGGTGGCGATGGCGGCGATCGTATCGAGAGGCGAATCCATTACTTGACGATTTTAGCGTCGATCACGCGGGGGGTCTCCGCGCGGTAACGCTGGAATCCCCATTGGAAGGCCGTGGTCAGGAGATTGTTGGTCAGCCAGTAGAGCACCAGGCCGGCCGGGAAATTGAAGAACATGACGGTAAACATCACCGGCATCATCACCATCATCTGCTTCTGCGTGGGGTCCGTCACGGCGCCGGACATGCGCTGCTGCCCGAACATCGCGGCACCCATGACGATCGGCAGAATGTGGTAGGGATCGGCAGCGGAGAGATCATGGATCCAACCGACAAACGGCGCACCGCGCAGCTCATAGGCGTTACGCAGGGTGGTGAATAGCGCCCAGAAAATCGGTAGCTGCAGCAGCATCGGCAGGCAGCCGCCGAACGGATTGGTCCCGGTTTTTTTATAAATGTTCATCATCTCGATATTCAGGCGCTTCGGGTCGTTCTTATACTGCGCCTGCAGAGCAGCGATCTGCGGCTGGAGTTTCTTCATCGCGAGCTGCGCCTTGAAACTCTTGAGCGTGAGCGGCATCATCAGCAATTGCAGTGCGATGGTCAGAATCACAATCGCCCAGCCATAATTGCCGGTCAGACCCTGGAGCCAGTAAATAGCGCTCAGAATAATTTTGCCCAGCGGGCTGAACGTACCGAAATCCACGGCCTCCTCCAGTTGCTTGCCGTACTTCTGAAGCTGGGTGTATCCTTTGGGGCCGACGTACATCTGGTAATTCAGTGTCACCTGCCCATGGGCCGGGACCTGAAGGGTATGACGGAGAGCGACCCGCGTATCAAGTTTCGTTCCTTTGACGTCAAATATCGGATGGATATCGGGGGGCGGGAAGAAAACCACAAGAAAATAGCGGTTGTCGATGCCGGCCCAGGTCCCGATATCGGGATATTCCCCCTCTTTCATGTAATGGGCTTTCAATTTGCCCATAGTCAGCGCGCGGGTCATGCGTGGGTTATCTTTGTGCTCAGACTCAGAGGTTCCAAGCCCCGGCCCCCACCCTATTTCCCAGTTCTTGAGTTCTACGGGTTTATACGAAAGATTATCGAAACGCAGCGTCAAATCGTGCAGATGCCCTTTCTGACTTAAGGTCAGTGTTTTGGTGAGACGCAGGCCGTTTGAAAGGAGGGCGGTCATGCTGACCTGATGATCGCGCTGGCTGACTTCAAAGGGACCGTCGGCCGGAGTGGCGAGCGGCAGCACGTCGGCATCCGGGTTAAGAACAAGATCGATTTCGTGGCCCTTTGTCTTCAGGCGCCAGTCTCGGATCGCGCCGCCCTCCGGCGACACGACTACTTCGTTCTGCTCGTCCCGGAGGATGCTCTCGGGCGCAGGGACGTTGCTCTGCTGCGCATGGGCCGGCTCCAGTTCCGCGGGCTGCGACGAAACATCGGTCACTGCCGTGGACGTCTGGGCGGGCGGCGTGGGCAGCGGGGCCGGAGGACTAAAGCGCGGCACCACAAAAATGGACCACACAACGAGGAAAATCGCCGACAAGAGAAACGCAAGAATGAAATTCTTTTGCTCCATAAATTCTCCTAATTAATTTGAAAGAGGGTCGTAGCCGCCAGGATGCCAGGGATGGCACCTCAGAATCCGGTGGGTGCCCCGGACCAGGCCTTTCCATAACCCCCGTTCCAGCAGCGCTTGATGGAAATACTCCGAGCAGGAGGGGCTGAAGCGGCAGCGCCGCAGGGCGCCGAGCGTGAGAAGCTGATAGCCGCGGATCAACGCGCGGGGGACGGCCGTCGAAAGGGTTCTTAGCCCGGGATGAGGTCGGCTTTGGTCCATAGGTCGAGCACGATAGGTTCTACCGTTTGATAATGCAAATCAGCGCGCTTCATGGGTCGAGCCGAGAAAACAAGGTCAACGGCCTGGAGCTTCCCTTTGTTCAACCGGAAGACTTCCCGTAGCAGGCGCTTGAGGCGGTTCCTTGTCACGGCGTTCCCAAAGGTTCCCGGAATCGCCAGTCCCATCCGCGGTCCCGGAGGCTCGGCATCGGCCCTGCGGTACGCCCACATCACCAAGCCCGAAGCGCTGTACCGCCGTCCTTTTTGGATGACCCGGGAAAAGTCCTGTCGCTGATGCAGGCGCTCGTGCCACCGAAACCGCTGATCCAAGAAACTTGCCGTTAATCGGGGGTGAGCCGCCAACGGCCTTTCTGGCGCCGGCTTTTTAACACCCGCCGCCCGCCCGATGTTTTCATTTTAGCGCGAAATCCGTGTACTTTTGCGCGATGACGCACATTCGGCTGATAGGTTCTTTTTGGCATAACGGGATGATTATAGGATATCGGTTGTTGCGTTGCATACGCCGACGGCGAAAAAGTACCATTATCTATCGATGAACCCCACCCTCCCCGCGGCCTCTCTGGCGCAAAATATCGCGAGGTGACTTACGTTTACTTACTCAGAAGCGCGGAAAAAGGGGTTATCTACATTGGCGCTACTGGGGATTTGCGCCAGAGAGTGAAAGCCCATAAAGACGGATTGTGTCGCACGACAAAGAAATATTGGCCCATGGAGCTCATTTATTATGAGACTTTCAGGGACGCCCGCGACGCATGGAAACGGGAGCAAGATTTGAAACAGTATGGGAGTAGCTATCGGGGTCTCATAAAACGACTAGCGCATAGCGCGGGCGATCCCGCCGCGGGGAGGGCGGGGTGAAACAACCGCACGAACACCCGATTGATGAGGCCCATCGGCTCCTGAAAATCGGCATTCTGCTGACCTTTTTTATCTACCTGCTGGAGTTTTTCGGCGGGCTTTGGACCCACTCTTTGGCCTTACTGTCCGATTCCTGGCATATTTTCATCGACCTCTGGGGCCTGCTGATCAGCTTTTTCGCCATTCATGTGGCGCAGCGGCCGACCAATGACCGGCGCACGTTCGGCCTGCACCGCATGGAAGTATTCGCGGCGACGTTGAACGGTCTGACTGTCTTTCTAATCGCGCTGGGGATTCTTTACGCCGCGTGGAATCGCTTTCAGCAGCCCGTGGAAGTGCATGCGCGGCGCCTGATGGGGGTGGCGGGGATCAGCTTGTGTTTCAATCTGGGGGCGGCGGCGCTTTTCTACCGGCAGTCGCACCAGGATATGAACATCCGCGGCGCGTTCGTCCATCTGATGGGCGACGCTCTCAACACGCTGGCTGTTTTTATCGCGGCCTTCCTGATCGGATGGACGCATTCGCCGCGCATCGATCCGGTGGTCAGCGGTTTGATTGCTTTAATCGTTCTCTGGAGCGCTGGCCGTTTGCTGAAGGATTCGCTGAATACGCTGCTCGAGGGTGTCCCCAAGGGGATTAAAGTCCCTGATGTCGAGGCGGAAATCATGCGTGTGAAGGGCGTTTTGTCCGTGCACGATCTCCACGTCTGGAGTATTTGCTCGCATCTCAACGCCTTATCCGGCCACGTGCTTCTCGGCGCCGATGAAATGCCACATCAAAACCGAGTGCTGGAACGCATCGGCGAAACGCTGAAGAACCGCTTCGGTATCGCGCACACGACCATTCAGGTGGAATCCAAGGGCTGGACCAACGCGGAACACGTTTTCTAAAGGAGGGGGTATGAAGAAAAAGAAAAAAGGAAAAGCGAAAGCGGCCAAAAAATCCAAGCCGCGCAAAGCGATTAAAACCAAGGTCAAAGCGAAGGTCAAAACCAAGGCCAAGGGGAAAAAGAAATCGAAGAAATCGGCGAAGGTCAAAAAAGCTCCGCCGAAACCCGGTGTCATCGCTCCACCGAACAGCATACTTCTGGGCTACGTGGAAGATTATTTTGCGAAAATCGGGGTGGTTGCTCTGACCTTGCAGAAACCCGTGTCGGTCGGCCACTCTCTCCATGTTCTCGGGCATACGACGAACTTTGAGCAGATCGTCGAGTCCATGCAGATCGATCACCAGCCGGTAACGGACGCTAAAGCCAAAGACGCGGTGGGCATCAAAGTGACGGCGCGCGCCCGACGCGGAGATCACGTTTACCTGATTCCTTAGTGGCACGTTCCAGAATCCTGGTCGTTCTGGCTGTCTCGGTTCTATGGCCGCTGTCCGCCATGGCCGGACCGATCGCCAAACCGCTGACGGGAAAGATCATCCTTTTAGATCCCGGACATGCCGTAAAAAACGATGCCGGTGCGATCATTAATCCCGGCGCGCGGGGACGACATCGCGGCATCTGGGAACGCGATGTGGCGTTGAATGTCGCGGCCAAGGTGGTGCCGCTCCTGGAAGCGCAGGGGGCCAAAGTCTACATGACCCGGACGTCGGCCAATCCCTGGCGTTATGCCAAGACCAAATCCGGCGACAATCGCGCTCGGGCGATTACGGCCAACGTGCTTCATGCGCAGGCTTACGTGCGCATCCATGTCGACTGGAACCGTAGCCGCAATTTCAAAGGATTTACGACGTTTTATTACCGTTGGGGAAGCCGCGGCCTGGCCCAAAGCATTCGGGAGGCTTTCATTCAGCGGCTGCCGGCGCATCGGGACAACGGGCTGCACCGGCGCAGCTTTGTGAGCGTGACGGCGAAGATGCCGGCCGTACTGGTGGAATTAGGGGTCTTGTCAAACCGCGGCGAGGTGAGAGACCTGGCCAGCGCCGCGTATCAATCCGTCCTGGCGCAGTCGATCGCAGATGGGATCGTCAATTATTTTTCGAAATCATGACTGACTACATTTATCCGAAAGAATATGGCGTGATCGTGGTGGGCGCCGGCCATGCAGGCTGTGAAGCGGCCTTGGCCGCAGCGCGCCTGGGGCTGCCCACGCTGCTTTTGACGATGAATCTCGACAGCGTCGGCCAGATGTCCTGCAATCCATCGATCGGCGGCCTGGCGAAGGGGCAGATCGTGCGTGAGATCGACGCTTTGGGCGGCGAAATGGCGAAGAATACCGATCGCTCCGGTCTGCAGTTCCGCATGCTCAATTCCGCCAAAGGGCCGGCGGTTCAGTCGCCGCGCGCGCAGTGCGACAAGAAGCAATATCAATTTTCGATCAAGCACGTGATCGAGCGTCAGAAGAACCTTGATCTCAAGCAGGGTGAGACCGTGCGCGTCATCACCGAGGGGGGCCGGGCGGCCGGGGTGCAGGTGAAAACAGGGACGGTGTATCGCGCGCAGGCGGTGATCTTGACGACAGGTACCTTCCTGCGCGGGCTGATGCATGTCGGGCTCACGCAGAATCACGGAGGGCGGGCGGGTGAGCATGCGGCTCAATTTTTATCGGATCCCCTGCGCGACCTGGGCTTCGAAATCGGCCGGCTTAAAACCGGAACACCGCCGCGTTTGAACGCCGGAACCATTGATTTTTCTGTCTGCGAACCGCAGCCCGGAGATGAACCGCCGGTTCCTTTTTCGCACTTCACGCAAACCCTCACGCAGCGGCAGCTGCCCTGCTGGATCACCTACACCAACGAGACCACACACCGGATTATCCGCGAAAATCTGGACCGCTCGCCGCTGTATTCGGGCGTCATCAAATCCAAAGGACCGCGCTATTGCCCGTCCATTGAAGATAAAGTCGTAAAATTTCCGGACAAAACGCGCCACCACATTTTCCTCGAACCGGAAGGCTACGCCACGGAGGAAATCTACGTGAACGGCATTTCCACCAGTCTGCCTGAGGATGTTCAGGTCGCCATCGTCCGATCTATTCCCGGACTGGAAAAAGCGGAAGTCATGCGTGCCGGCTACGCGGTCGAATATGATTATTGCCCGCCGACGCAGTGCCGCCCGACGCTCGAGACGAAACTTGTCGAAAGTCTGTATTTCGCGGGGCAGATCAATGGAACCACGGGATACGAAGAAGCCGCCGGTCAGGGGCTGATGGCCGGCATTAATGCGGCTTTGAAGACGAAAGGCGAAGAACCGCTAATCTTAAAGCGGGATGAATCTTACATCGGCGTGATGATCGATGACCTCGTCACGAAAGGCGTAGACGAACCGTACCGCATGTTCACGTCGCGTTCCGAATACCGATTGTTGCTGCGCACGGACAACGCCGATCTGCGTTTGATGAAGCATGGCCGCCGTATCGGCTTAATCGATGAGACGGCCTGGGCGGCATTCGAGCGCTACGAACATCTCGTCCAAAAGAATCTAGACCATCTCGAAGACAAACGTGACGGAAAAAGCACCTCCTTGGCGCAGCGACTGCGGCGTGGCGAACGACTCCCGGTGGAATGGCTGGATGCGACGCCCTCACCCTCCCCTCTCCCAGAGGGAGAGGGCCAGGCCAGCCAGTCCGCCAGACGTCTGGCGGATGCCCGAAGGGCGGATGAGGGCTCATTATCCCCCTGGTCCCTCGAGAAAGTGCGCCAGCAGGTGGAAGTACAGATTAAATACGAAGGCTACTTGAAGCGTCAGCAGTCCGAGATTCACCGCTTTGAGCGCATGGAGCGCCGGCAGATTTCGCCCGATACGGATTACGACGCCATGCCCGGCCTGCTCACCGAGGCACGTCAGAAACTGAAGACGGTTCGTCCAGCGACCGTTGGACAGGCCGGCCGCATTCCCGGCGTGACTCCCTCCGATATCAGCCTCCTTCTGGTTTATCTCCAGCGCCAAAAAGAAGCCGTCTCATGAGTACATCCGTGGTGCCTGCCGCCGACGCGCAGGACAAACTGGCGCCGCTGCGGCAGGACGTGGATTTTCTCGTGCGCCTGCTGGGCGATGTCATTCAACGGCAGGCCGGAGAAGAAATCTTCAATGCCGTAGAGCATGTCCGCCTGACGACTCTGCGTCTGCGGCAGGCTCACGAGCCCGCCCGGGAGAAGGCGCTGCTGGAATGGATCGCTGAACTGGATCTGCCCGCGATGACCCAGGTGATCCGCGCGTTCACGATTTATTTCCAGCTCGTCAATCTCGCCGAAGAAGTTCACCGCATCCGCCGCAAGCGCCATTACGAAAATCTGCCGGATCATGAGCCGCAGCGCGGTTCGCTTGAAGAAACGGCGCTCCGGCTGAGCGCGCGGGGCATCACGCCGCCGGAAATTCAGAAATTTATGAACCAGCTGTCGATTGAGATTGTGCTGACGGCGCATCCGACGGAAGCGCAGCGGCAGACCGTGCTCACCAAGCTGCTGCGCATTGCCCTGTTAATGATGGATCATGAGCGCATGCGACTGACGCCGGAAGAGCAAAAGCGCTTTGAACGCGACATTCAGCTGGAGATCGAAGCCCTCTGGCAGACCGATGAAGTGCGGCGTCGGCGTCCGACCCCCCTGGATGAGGCGGAAAACGGCTTGTTCTATCTTGATCAGGTTTTGTTTGACCGGATTCCGCGGACGCTTGAAAAGTTCGAACGACAACTGAACCAGTTTTACGGACGCAAGATCCGTGTGCCGGAAATTCTCAGCATCGGCTCCTGGATGGGCGGCGACCGCGACGCCAATCCCTTTGTGACGCATCAGATCACCCGCCAGGTGGCCGAACGGTCCCGGCAACTGGCCCTGCGGAAATATTGGCAGGCTGTGGACGACCTGGTCGGACGGTGCAGCCTTTCGTCCGATCTGGCGCCGCCGCCGCCCAAGCTCGTGGCGTCACTTCATAAGGACAAGCGCGCCTTCCCGCGCCATGCGCGGTCGCTGGAGGGACGTTTTCTGCATGAACCGTATCGCCAGAAACTCTCCTTCATGAAGCACCGGCTGCAACTGATGATCGACGGCAAACAGGGATACCGTAATGTAGAACAGTTTTTGAGGGATGCGGCCCTGATGGCTGAATCGCTGCGACAGGCGCGGTCCTCCGTGAGCGAACGACTGGAGTTCTTATGCCGGCAAATCCGGATCTTCGGATTTCACCTGGTTCAGCTGGATATTCGCGACAACGTCCAGGCCGTTCGCGCCACCGTTGAAGCCCAGGCCAAACGCGCGTTCACTCCCGAAACGCGCGAAGTGCTTCAGACCATTCGCGGCATTCGGCGGATTCAGCAGGACGTCGATCCCCGGAGCGTCACCGCCTACGTCTTAAGCATGACGCACAGCCAGGAGGATATTCTGCAGCTCCTGACGCTGGTGAAGCGCGCCGGCCTCTTCGGAAAAATCGATCTGGTTCCCCTCTTTGAAACCATCAACGACCTGCGCCATTGCCACGAGGTCATGGCAAGTCTGTATCAGACGCCGCTGTACCGCAAACATTTGAAAGCGCGCGGCTATGTGCAGGAAATCATGGTGGGTTACTCGGACAGCAACAAGGATGGCGGTTTTTTCACCTCCGGGTGGGAACTGTACAAGGCGCAAATCAATCTCACCGAAACAGCTCGGAAGGCCGGGGTCAAGCAATGCCTGTTCCATGGCCGCGGCGGCGCCATCGGCCGCGGCGGCGGACCGCTGAACCAGGCGATTCTGGCTCAACCCCCGGGAACGCTGCAGGCGCGCATCAAGATGACGGAGCAGGGCGAAATGATTCACAACAAATACGGCGATCCGTACCTGGCCGAACGGAATCTCGAGCTGGTGATATCGGCGATGATCGAGGCGGACCTGCTGCGTGATCCGGCGGAACCGGAGGCGGCCTGGATCGAGGCGGCCGAAGAACTTTCGGAGCTTTCCTACCAAAGCTATCGCGCCCTCGTCTATGAGAATCCGGACTTTGAAACTTTTTTTACTCAGGGAACGCCCATTCATGAAATTCAGGAACTGAACATCGGATCTCGTCCGGCGCGGCGTCAGGCCGGCTCCACGCAGATTCAGGACCTGAGAGCCATCCCCTGGGTATTCTCCTGGACGCAGTCCCGCTACACGCTGCCCGGCTGGTATGGTTTCGCCAGCGCCATCAAGCAATGGCTCGACAATTCGCGCGAAAACGGGGAGCGTCTGAATGTGCTGCGCCAGATGTACGCCCGCTGGCCCTTTTTCAAGGCGCAGGTGGATTTCATGGAAATGAGCGCCCAAAAAGCAGATATGCATATCGCGCGGCGCTACGCCGAGCTGGTGGACGACGAACGCGTCCGGAACTCGATTTTTTCGCAGATCGAACAGGAGCATCGCTGGCTGTCCGAAGTGATCCTCCTGATTTCAGGCGAAAAGGAGCTGCTGCAGCATAATAAAGCCCTGCAGACCTCGATCCGCCTGCGCAATCCTTACGTGGACGCGCTCAGCTATTTTCAGATATCCTTGCTGAAGGCCTGGCGGCAGAGCGGCCGCAGCCGCGAAGACTTGAAGCGCGCGGTGCTTCTGAGCATCAACGGAATCGCCAACGGCATGAGGAATACCGGCTAAAACAAAATTCGTCATCCCCTGCGGTCTCTGGCAGGGGATCCATGATCCGGACACTTTGATATGATGGATTCCCCGCCAGTACCCGCGGGGAATGACAACAGGAGAGGAGTTCTTATGGCCAAACCTTTAGTCGCGATCATCATGGGCAGCAAATCCGATTGGGAGACGATGCAGAATGCGTCGACCGCTCTCAAGGAATTCGGCATTGAGCATGAATGCCGGGTGCTTTCAGCGCACCGCACGCCCAAGGAAACGGCGGAGTTCGTATCCACTGCGGAATCGCGCGGTGTGGAAGTGATTATTGCGGCGGCGGGCGGGGCGGCCCATCTGGCGGGTGTGTCCGCGGCTCATACCATTCTGCCTGTGCTGGGCGTGCCCATGACGAGTGCGCTGAACGGCCTGGATTCTTTACTTTCAACGGCTCAGATGCCGGGCGGCATTCCGGTGGGCACACTGGCGATCGGCAGCGCCGGAGCCAAGAACGCGGCGCTTCTGGCGATCGCCATTCTTTCCTTGAGCCGCCCGGACCTCAAGAAAAAGCTGCTGGATTTCCGCAAAACCCAGGCGCAAAAAATCCTGGCCGAAAAACTTCCCTAAAAAATTATTCCTTGATACTGAGAGGCCCCGACCCGAAGTGGGCGATGAGCAAGGCTCCTCCGAGCATGGAAACGTTCTTCATGAACTGAGCCTGCTGCATCATGACCATCTGAGGATCCGTTATTCCCCAGAAGCGATGCATCAGTACCGTCACCGGAACGAGGAATAGAACGATCAACCAGGCGCCGCATTTCGCCTTGAAGCCCAGCAGAATACTCAGACCGCCTAATAGAGCCACTAATCCTGAGAGCGGGACCAAGATGTTGGGCATCGGCACGCCCGCCTGCGCCGCGTACTGAATATGACCGGCCTGAAAGTGGCCGGGCGCCGCCAGAATAAAGATGGCGCTGTAAAGCACGCGGCCCAGCAACGCAATGTATTTCATCAGCGATTCCCCCCTTTATAGGAACGCACACCTATCCTCGCCACTGTAGCATTTTGCGACGGCGCAGAAAACGAGACATAATGAGCGGGTGGAAACCCTCTTTACCATCGGGCATTCCAACCGCACGCTCGAATTTTTCGCCGGTCTGCTCCTGGGGTACGAGATTAAGCGGCTCGTCGATGTCCGGACGATTCCGCGCTCCCGTCATAATCCCCAATTCAACCGCGAGACACTTCCTGAAGATTTGAAAAGCGTCGGGATCGCTTACACGCACCTGCCCGGCCTGGGGGGTCTGCGTCACGCCCTGAAAGAATCCGTGAACAGGGGTTGGGAGAATGCCAGCTTCCGGGGCTACGCGGACTACATGCAGACTGCGGAATTTGAGAAGAACCTTGGGAAATTGATCGCGATGGGTCAGGAAGCGCGCGTGGCTTTCATGTGCGCGGAAGCCGTGCCCTGGCGCTGCCATCGCTCGCTGATCGCGGACGCGCTCACAGTTCGCGGCGTGCCGGTTCGGCATATCATGAGCCGGGTCAGCGCCCCTCGGCATGAAATCACACCCTGGGCTGTCGTCAAAGGCCGCCGCATCACCTACCCACCGCAGCAGGCCGAGTTGGCGCTCTAAATGAGAAAACGGATTTTCCCCCAGCTCGACGGGTTGCGCGCTGTTGCGGCATTGATGGTGGTCATTCACCATTTCTGGCCGGAGTCGGCGCGTTGGGATACCACCGGCGGGCGTCTCGGGGTGGATATTTTCTTTGTGTTAAGCGGATACCTGATAACACGAACTCTGCTGAATGCACAGGCGGTAAGTCCAGAAGGACGAAGCATGACCCTTAAGAAATTTTACGCTCGACGCATCCGACGAATCTTTCCCGTTTATTACGTCACTCTGGCGCTGGCCGCAACGATTCCATCAGAGCGCACCATCGCCCTGCTCTGGCACGCTGCGTTCCTGTCGAATCTGCTTTTTATATTGAAAGGGCGTTTCGTCGGAGCCGGAGGGCACCTGTGGGCGCTGGCGGTGGAGCAGCACTTTTACCTTTTCTGGCCGTGGTTGGTTCTTTTCATCCCCCGCAAATTCCTGGGGTCCGCAGCCACAGCCATGATCGGGATCGGTTTGCTGTTTCGCATAATCGGCGGATTGCGGGACTGGACTCCTGTAACGATGTACGTCATGACTCCCGGCGCTTTCGAGGCGCTAGGGGCCGGAGCATGGATGGCGGCATGGATGGAACGGCGGGAAGACGCGCCTGAACGACTGGGATGGTGGATCTCGGCGGTTGGTCTGGCTGGATTGGCCTTTTGGGGATTGCGCGTCGGGACATCGGGCACAACGGTCGGCCCGGTATGCAGCCTGCTGTTTACGGAACTTAGCCGGGCGCTGATGCTGACCTGGCTCATCGCGCAGGCTGTCTGGGGAATCCCAGGGTGGATCGGAAGGATGTTGGAGTCGATACCAGCCCGCGCGATTGGCCGCTGGAGTTACGCAATCTATCTGAGCCACAACTTCTTTTTTGCGATGATGAAAGCCAGACCCCGCCACCTGCCGGGTTTATCCATCCATGACAGCCAGGCGCTGCTTGCCCTCGCCGTCACCCTGATATGGTCCGCCGCCTGCTACCATCTTCTCGAAAAACCGTTGCTCGCCCGCCCGCCGGTGCAGCGTGATATGATTCCAGCATGAATCCTTCCCGGGGACCGATCAAAAAGCGGATGGCTAAAAGAAATCGGGTGGCTATTGACGGCACGCTGGACGCTGTCGATCGCATCCACGTTTCAGTCTGGGAGAAGGGAAAAGACGCGAGTCCGTTTGAACTGCGGATCCATCACAAGGATGCGGTTCGCGAGCATGTGGACTGCAACAATCCGCTTTGTTTCAACGGCGGGTTTTCACTGGGCGAGGTCCTGCGCGAGATGGTTGGAAGCCGCCAGGAGGAATTTATCGGCACCAGCTTCTGTACCGGCCAGGAAGGGGATCCGGAGGAAGAGGGACCCCACCCTTCCTGCGCCACGCGATTTGAGATTCAGGCTGAATTACGCTTCATTGACTGACGCTTCCCTGTAGGAGATAATACGTCATGTTCAAACGCTTCCTGATCACCCTCATGGCTTGCGGTTTCAGCGGCCTGATTCTCGCTGACGAACCCACCCCCACACTTCAGAAGGCGGTCATTGATACAAACTATAAAGGCGGCTTCCCCAATGATTTTCCTGTGGAATTGAACCTTGTGCAAACATTAGTTCCAGTGGCCCAGCAGGAAATCTCGACCAACCTCGGATTCTTGCAGTATCAGGAAGGGTTTCAACATCCCGTTGTTATTCGATTCTCCGATGGCGCGCCGGCCACCGCCGAAAATCCATACTTTTATGTCCAGACCGCCTCGGCGGATAAATCCTACAGCCAGGCTCTGATCGTCAATGTAGAAGCGTTTGGCGAACGTGGGAAGAAGCACAAAACCGACGATGATGCGGCTGTTCGCCACAGCTTTTACTACGCCATGACCACTGTGATCTTCAACGATCACGCGGCGGGCGATCCCGATCAAGCTTTGCCGACGTGGGCGCAGGAAGGGACGGCCGTTTACATTTCAGGGATGGGAGATCACTTGGTGAAAAAGGTCGCCTCCGAGGTAACGCGCTCGCACGTGGGCGAACTGGTGGACGAGTTGAATCGCCCTGTTCCATTCATGACGCGTCGCCAGTATGCGCGTTACTATCTGGCGGTGCAGTATATTGTCAATACGGGCGGCGCAAGCAGCCTTCAGGCTTTTATACGGGATTTGCTGAGCGGAAAATCGGTGTCCGATACCGTTTTGGATGTATTTAATCAGGATTGGGATACCTTCGAGGATAAGGTCGAGCGATTCTCGAAAGACACCTTCAGTCAATTCGCGCGCGAAGATGAGAACTCAGGCGCGCCCTCCCAGCCGCGTTATCCGAAATAATCCGGCTCGTTGCCGGGCTTCCATTTAATATTGCAGCCGGTGGCGGGGCGCTGATCCTGGCTGACGGCTTTGCCAGCGGTCACTGCATCGATGGCGGCGCGAAGGTCCTTTCCGGTGACGGGCTTATTATTCCCCGGGCGACTGTCGTCCAGCTGGCCGCGATAAACCAGCTCCCGTTCCTTATTAAACAGGAACAGATCGGGCGTACAGGCGGCGGTGTACGCTTTGGCGACGTCCTGGCTTTCATCATAGAGCAGCGGGAACGTAAAGCCTTCCGTCTTGGCGAACTGGGCCAATGCCTTGGGCGAATCATCCGGATAGTTGGCGGCATCATTGGAGCTGATGCCGACGATGGCGACCTCCTTATTCGCATAATCCTTTCCCAGTTTCGCCAGTTCTTTTTTGATGTGCTGGATGTAGGGACAATGCTGGCAGATGAACATCACGAGCAGGGCCTTTTTCCCGGCGAAATCCTTCAATGAATACATTTTTCCCGAAACCACATCCGGCAGCTTGAAATCCGCCGCGGTCGTCCCCAGCGGCAGCATGGTTGATGGCGTGAGAGACATAAGAGTGTCCTCCTTTACAAAAGTCTTTCTCCTCTTAGTATAAGAATTTTGTGCCGGATCAGGTTCCCGAATGCCGTTCTCTAATGAAGTCCTTCCAGAAGTCGGGCGATTTGGGCGGGTTCGGGTAGTTGGCCTTTAAAGATTTTTGGAATGTGGCGGCTGATCTTGTAAGTGGCAACACCAATGGGTTTGTTGGATTCCAACCAAAAACTGCAACCAATGGTTGCAGTTTTTGGTTGGCGGCATAGGAAAAGCAGATATTTTTCATCTACCAGATACTTCGTTCGGAAAAGCCGCCGATGCGAGGAAACTCAGACTGTAAGTCTACAGCCAGACGCTCGGTAACGGATTTCCCCTGAAACCACATCCAGCAGCTTGAAATCCGCCGCGGTCGTCCCCCGTGGCATCATAGTCGATGGCGTGAGAGACATAATCGTGTACCTCCCGTTCGTGTATTTCTTTTTCTTATTCAAGCAAATAATGCGGGTTGGCGAGAGATGATCGAAGGTAATCCGATCAAATGGGCATTCAATGAAAGAATGCGTAACAGTATTAATTCAATGTTCTGAGAATGATGCCCAAGAAGTTATGGCCAAGAGAGGCTAAGCGGCGATCAGTACATTCCGCATAAAAGGGATGATAGTCGATCCTGTCTTCAAAAGGAATTGCGGAATAATGACCCAGCGGTGGAAAGCCAAGTATCCAATAGTAAAAGAAGAAACTATCATGACTGGCGCTGAATGCAACCCCACCGTTGCCAATGCTCCCCATACCATCACGAATCCCACGACGAATGAGACGGCCGATTCTAACATCGGATGCCGTCCCAAGAGTTGCTCAATTTGATATGCACTGAAAGAGTTCAGAACCAAGGCATTTTCTTTGCGGTCTGATTCATAATCACCGTTATCAAGAGAGGATTTTTGATAAACCGCTCGATAGGGCAAGAGAGGTCGCATTGGTAGGCGCCCATTCTGAGCTAGACTCTCAAGAGTACGAATTGCACCATCGATACCTGCCTCCATTTGGATAATTTGGGGATTGATTCTCCCAATTGATCGGGACGCCTTCCCGACGTTGATAGCGACCGATTGACGAAATTCCGAAAGCATCCCACGATCAATTTGATTTGTCCTTGCAGAGTCTCCAATAATCAACATTCGACTTTCATCTAAATTATTGGTCTGCACGAGATATCGGATGGCGTCTTCTTTGTGACGCAGAGCAATTTTGACACTTGTGCGCCCAGCTTTATAAACAGTCAACCCCAAATTAATCGCTAGTGGTAAATTCCGAACACGATCAATGAACTGATCACGGTTCGGAACATCGCGTAGATCTACTCGACGAGTACTGGCTCGCTCAGGGCGTTCGTCCATTTTGTAAATGCCGCTTAAGGAGTGGCTTAATTCTGTAAGTATGCGTCCTCTCACTTCAGGTCCAAGATTACTCCCCGATTCATAAGTTGTAGCTCGACTTTTTCGATCAGGGGACACAAAGCGGTATAGGGTCGTCCCACCATCCGTCGCCAGCCAAAGGCCCTTTAACAAATCAGGGTCAATATTGTATAGCCTCTTCACCAAACCCTCGGCACGACGATCAACGTTCGGCTCGATGTCCTCGGTTGTTATTACGACTTTCTTTCCGGCTACGAGCAGATTCTGCAAAATAGCCACCACTCGAGCATTAAGAGGCTGATCCGTCGGAACAAGCGTGCCATCTAAGTCCAACACAATGGTATCTACCAATCGATTCTGCTCAAGCGGCGTTGGCTCTAATTGCTCGGCTTCATGTTCTCCTAAGAATTTGACCAACTCCCCGTATTCTGACCTGGACCGCAACATATAACTGGCGGACAGATGGATACCGTAACCCTCTTCGTAATCCAAATAAAACTGTTTGTAATGAGCTTGGTCATCAAAGAAGGCTGCCGTATGTTTACCCCCAATATAGCCACTCCGAATTGCGTTCGGGATGGCTTCATCCTCCATTGCTGATTCGATAAAAACGACCGCAGGTCCATTTAGCGAAGAATCGTCCTGCAATTTGGGAGCCAGTTCATCAATCTTTTTCCCGGCACGTAAGTACAAGGCTCTCTCTCCTGGATAGTAGAAGTGAAGACTGTAAGGTTGAGTATCTGCCGGATTTTCCAGCTTATAGTGTGACGTAAGACGTTTAAATTCTGCTCGTTTCTGTATGGCCTCAAGAAACCCATCATCCACGACAAACTCGGCTGGTCTCGTGGTGACACCTAGCATTGCATTTACGGCCATAAATTGATTGCGGTACCCCTTAAATCCATCAGGAATATGGGGAGAAGTTCGAGCCGGATCGGCGACTGAAGTAGAACCATCGACAACAACAACTATTGGCTGATTGGTCAATAAAAATTGCATCTGTGTCGGTGAAAATAAGTCTTCGCGCATTACAAATTCATTATTGTGAGACTCCGAAGAGCCGATTTTGGTACTCCAAACAGGAATGTCCGTTCCAACGATAAACTTTCCTCCTTGTCGGTCAACAGTAATCGGGCTCGTCGCAACAGCACCATATGAGAGGTTTTCTATAACAATGAGAGGCCGGCCTAGCTCGCGTGCCCTGTTTTGAAGTGAAAGAATTTTCTTGCGTACCTGATGGGCCTCGTAAACCAGACCACGGATCTGAACTTTATGGGCTGGGTCAACAGAGTAATCTCCAACCATATACTTTCCGCGTCGAATCTGATCCGCAAATTTAAGGAATTCAGGGTAGGATTCGCGTTCCGTTAATGGCCGTTGGGCAATAATTTCGTTGCGCAATTGGTTATAGTTCAAGTCCAGGTGGATCGGGTTATTTATAGCGAAATGCCCTTGCTGAATCGCTTTAAGCTCAGTTCGCAACTCATTGACGGACACCGGCGATAAAATCAAATTCGGCAAAGGCAAGAAATTGGCGTTCTTAAGAGAGATAACGCGTTCAATCACTGTTGCCCGATTAACCTCTGGTTGTTGTGCTACGACAGCGGCAATTGCAACCATTTCTTCAGGAGAAAATCCTTCCAAATCAACCAAGCTGGCTAAAATAGGAAGAATTAAGCCTAAGTCTTTAGTAAATAGGCGAATTTGCTTGATCATCTCGAAGAAATACCAAGCCCCATTAGGCGGAACGTTGTCATGGATGGCCGTCATCTTTTCGAGGAGCTCGTTAATTGAATCCGAGTGTTGAGTAATTTCTTCAACACTAAAGGCAGCCAAAAGCTGCGACGCAAAGCCCTCTACCGATTCGATATCTTCTGGGTCACCGCCGTATTTATAGTTGTCGCTGTAATCTTGAAGCAAAACGACCATCGCGTATAGGAATCCATCTAAATCCTTCTCAAGTGCCGCAGGGCGCACCGATGGCAAAACATTCGTCAATATGATGTAAGCTGCCCTGTTCGATTCCGTCCGTGTACCTGATCCGGAGCCGACCCGGTCACTATGCGCACTTTCAAATCGGAAGAGCGTATTCCAATGTCTTGAAATAAAATCGTCACCAAGGTTATGTGCTGCGTCCGACCACTCTTCTTTGAATCGGGCAAGTTCCAGCTTTTTGATACGTCGAGCGTCTTGCTGGAGAACAGTGTTTTCGTCGTCTTGAATTTTCCAAAGCGTGGAGGGATCGGCTGCCGCAGCGGTGGCAAAACGTTCGGCGAGGCTGTGGAATTGTGAGAGATCCTTCGGGTCCGATAAGTCAAACGAATGATCTTTCCAAAGCTTTTCTAAACGAATAGCCATCTGATTGAACGTCGCAGATCCCAGACTTGTGCGCCACCGCTTAACTTGATCGTAATCTGCAATATGTCCCCCTAGTGTCCATTGGCGCTCAAGGTCATCGCGCATATTTTGAAGCCAGTATCGAAGGTCTTGTGCTTTCTCCTGTCGTTGCTTTTGGGTAAAGTCTCCCGCCGCTAAAGTGAACGGTGCGATCGTGAGGTCCAATTTTCTAACGCCAATTGGGTCGGCGAACCGAATCTCTGCTTTTGTCTGAGACATATTGAGGACCAAGCCGCGACCAAATTTCGGATGCTCGATTTCTATGTTCCCCTTTCTTTGAAGAGCGTTGGCGATCTCCTTAAACGCAAACTCTTTATAATCCGGGCTTCCTGGCGACACAACCGGAATATCAAGTGGCCAGAGGGCCGAGGTGCTACCCCAAAAAGCTCGACGGATTTGCTCATCGAGCAATTCAGGTATTTGTTTCCCGAGGGTATGCTTCGCCACAATCGAGACCCAACTAAAAGGCATATAATCGCCCCCTAGTGCGAGCGCATCAAGAAACTCATCGGGCAGGGTGGAAGGATTGAGCTCCGAAAGGTGCATTAGCATTTTACGGAGAATAGCTCGTCGCCTTTCAGCGGGAGCTGCACTAGTGGCATCCCATGAAGATGTTTTACGTCCTGCTAAAGCTTCAACTTCTAACAAGACCATGTCAATCGGGTATTGACTCTGAATTTCCTCTTCACTTGCCTCTGGGTCATTGAGATGTGCAGCCTCGTGATTGGCAAATTGAGCTTTTGCTGGCGCCGAAAGCTGGCGTAATGTTTCCAAGCGGCCCGGCGACAGATATAGTTGCATCCCCTGATGATTTAGGGCTTCGCCGCCATTGCCCGGATGCGCTAGCAAATATGAATCTGCATTAGCTAAGGAAGGGACCAAGTAAACAGAAACCCCCCAAGACTTTAAAATGTTGCTAGGATCGATGGCCCACAATTCTTCTCCCGAGAGAAGTCTTGCAGCCCCGCTCTTAAAATCGGACTCAATGGCTCGATTTACCTCAAAATGTTGTATCGCCGTCAAAGCTTTACCATTACTCTGGATGGCGCACCCTTCGGTCTCGTCTATTTGAACTGCGACCGATTTTACGACTTTGAAAGCTTGAACCAACCCAGTCTGCAGGGCGTCCATTTCAAACATTGATTTATGGCTTTGCCTAAGCGGCGTCGTGTCTCGAGAAACTTGAAAGTATTGCGCAGCGGAAAGTGTTGGCGAGTCACCGAAAAGGGCGGCAGCCAATATTAAGGAAATGGCGCGGATGCGGATTCGATTTATCAGCGTAATTTTATACGTGTGCACACGATCAGTCTACCGGAAGACCACCGGTTAAGGTATCCGTCGGAAGGTCCTTTTTAGCATGGGCGGGATAGACCCAAGAAGTCTGGGTCCTGAAAATGGATTGATTTAACAACCTCTGGGAACTGTTTTGAATGTATAAAGTTATATCGCAAGAAAGGATGATACCCATGGGAAACCCGACGATCGATATACGCCGAAAAGACGATCAGTTTCATACCGAGGCCGGCTGGCTGGACTCCTATCACAGCTTCAGCTTCGGGCATCATTATGACCCCTCGAACACGCATCACGGATTGCTTCTGGTCAGCAACGATGATGTGATTCGAGCGGGCACAGGTTTTGACACGCACCCCCACCGGGACATGGAAATCGTCACCTGGGTGCTGGATGGCGAGCTGGAACACAAGGATTCGCAGGGGCACAAGGGCCTCATCTATCCCGGTCTGGCCCAGCGCATGAGCGCGGGCACCGGCATCTGGCATTCCGAAATGAACAACAGCGGTGATAAGGATGTCCACCTCATTCAGATGTGGGTGGTTCCGGATACCGAATCGATCAGCCCGGGTTATGAGCAGCTGGACATCAACCCCCAGATCAGCAAAGGGGGCCTGGTGCCGATCGCGTCCGGCAAAGGCCACAGCGCGGCGATTAAGATCCGCCAGAAGGGTGCCGTGCTCTGGGGCGGCCGTCTGAAAGCGGGCGAAACAGTCCATATTCCTGACGCCGCCTTCGCCCACGTGTATGTTGCCCGCGGTTCGGCGGATCTGCAAAACGCGGGAACGCTGAAAGCCGGGGATGCCGTGAGGCTGGCCGGCGCGGGAAGTCCGCGCTTAACCGCCGACGCCAAAACCGGCGCGGAGGTTCTGATCTGGGAAATGGCGAACGCGATCAACTTTATATAAAGGCAGGTGATTCCAATGGGACCAAAAACACCCTGTGGTTGCTAAAAAAGAAGTGGCCAGTGATCAGTGAGCAGAAACTGAAGAAGTTTCTGTATCGCTGATCAATGATCATTCCTCAACTCATCTCTAATGAAAGCGAGCCGCTGGACGCCTATTCCAGCGCGGTGACGGCCGTCGTCGAAAAGGTAGGTCCGGCGGTGGTCAGCCTCCAGGTCCGCACCGGCCGCGGCCAGGAGCTGGCGATTCCTAACCAGCCTCAAGAAGGGCAGGCCAGCGGTTCCGGATTTATTTTCACACCTGATGGCTATATCCTCACCAATAGCCACGTCGTTCATAAAGCGTCTCATATCCAGGTCACGCTGGCCGATGGCCGCCAGGTCACTGCGGAAGCGGTCGGTGACGACCCCGACACGGATCTGGCGGTCGTGCGCATTTTTGCGCCCGATCTCGACCACGCCAGTTTCGGCGATTCCAACACGCTCCGTGCCGGCCAGCTCGTGGTCGCCATCGGCAATCCCTACGGCTTTCAAGCCACGGTCACGGCAGGCGTCGTCAGCGCGCTCGGGCGATCTCTGCGGGCGCGGACCGGCCGCCTGATCGATAATATTATTCAGACCGACGCCGCGCTGAACCCCGGCAATTCCGGCGGGCCGCTGGTGAACGCGCGCGGCGAAGTCGTCGGCGTGAACACGGCCATCATCATGGGCGCGCAGGGTATCTGTTTTGCCATCCCCATGAGCACCGCCACCTATATTACGAGCCGTCTCATCCGCGACGGCCGCATTCGCCGCGGCTATTTGGGCATCGGCGGACAGGACGTACCGCTGCTGCGCCGCGTCAGCCGGTTTTATAACTTGCCCACCGAAAAAGGCGTGCTGATTATCTCGGTTGAACCGAAGAGTCCCGCCGAAAGCGCCGGCCTGCTTGCGGGCGACATTATCGTGACCTACAACAACCAACCCGTCACGAATGTGGATGACCTGCACAAGCTGTTAATCGGGGACGCAATTGGAGTAGAATCAGAAATATCGATTATTCGCGGCCATGAGAAGCTCGATTTAAAGATCGTTCCTTTCGAATCCCGTCGCGCGGCTTAGACAAGGAATTCCGCATGAAAGCCATTCGCGTTCACCAGTTCGGCGATCCCGGCGTGATGAAGCTGGAGACCGTGGACGACCTGAAACCCGCCTCCGATGAAGTGCTCATCAAAGTCAAAGCCGCCGGCGTCAATCCCGCCGATACGTATATCCGCGCTGGCAATTTTGGCGCGCGCACACTACCTTATACTCCGGGCATGGATGCGGCGGGAACTGTCCAGGCCATCGGCATGGATGTCCACCGTTTCAAAGCGAATGACCGTGTCTATGTCGCCGGCAGCGTCAGCGGCACCTATGCCGAGCAGGTCCTTTGCAAGGAATCCCAGATTCATCCTCTTCCTAATCATGTTTCGTTCGAGCAAGGCGCGGCCATGGGCGTTCCCTACGCCACCGCCTACTACGCACTTTTTAACCGGGGTCACGCCATGCCTGGAGAGATGGTCCTGATCCACGGCGCTTCCGGCGGTGTCGGCACAGCGGCCGTTCAGATCGCACGGTCCCGCGGTCTGACGGTCGTTGGCACGGCCGGCACGGATAAGGGGCGCGAACTGGTGGCCAAAGAGGGTGCGCATCATGTGCTGGATCACCGCGCGCCGGATTATCTCGATCAGCTGATGAAGCTGACGGGAGGCCAGGGCGTAAACATCATCATCGAAATACTGGCGAACGTAAATCTGGGGAAAGATCTGAAACTGCTGGCCACGCGCGGGCGCGTAGTGGTGGTCGGCAGCCGCGGGACCGTGGAAATTGACCCCCGGGACACCATGAGCCGTTACGCCGATATCCGGGGAATGTCTATCATGTATGCCACCCCGGGGGAATTGGCCGGCATTCACGCGGCGCTCGGGGCCGGTCTCGAAAACGGAACGCTGAGGCCGATTATCGGCCAGAAAATTCCTCTGGCCGAGGCCGTCCGGGCCCATGAAGAAGTTATGAAGCCGGGATCCTACGGCAAAATCGTTTTAACACCCTAAAAATAAACAGGAGGATAGACATGAAACGCGGTCTTATTCTGGTGGTACTGTCGGTCGGGTTATCGGGAGTTGTCCGGGGGGAAACGTTTTCCATTGACCCGTATCATTCGAGCGTGTCATTTAAGGTCAAGCATGTCGTTGGCAAAGTGACCGGCCATTTTGATAAATACAGCGGAACGTTCGACTACGATGCCGCCAAGCCGGAGGCCTGGAAAGCCCAGGCGAGCATCGACGCCGCCACTATCAACACAGGGGTGGACTTGCGCGATAACGACCTGCGTTCGGCGAAGTACTTCGATGTGCAGAAATTTCCCACCCTGACTTTCAAAAGCACTGGCGTGACCGATCTTCAAGCAGGGATAGCAGGCAGTGCAGGTCAAGGTCAAACAGCCAAACTTCACGGTGATCTGACCATTCACGGCGTCACGAAACTGGTTGTCCTGGATCTGGTGATCGCCGGTGTCGCCAAAGATCCCATGGGCAAAGGCAACCGCGCCGGCGCCACCGCCACCGGCCATGTGAACCGCCTGGATTACGGTGTGGGGCCCTCCTCGGGACCGACCGCAGGCATGGTGGGCCAAGACGTGGAAATCACCATCGAAATCGAAGGGGTCAGTAAGTAACCGACCCGCGTGCTATAATTTACCTGCTCACCGTCGAGCTAGCCTGACAAAGACGTCCAAAAATCTTATGGACGAAGAACTCATCCGTTACATCAACCTCAAGCTCGCCGCATTGGGCGAGCCGACCAGCCGCGCCACGGCCGATCCGCTCTTTCTTGAGATCGCCCGCCCGCTGCTGCGAAATTTCTACCAGAAGAACCAGCTCCTCGGCCGCGCTCTTTGTCCTGTCGACCAGCGTATCCAGAGTTTTCTCGATGATTATTTGAAGGACGTCGCTCCGAAGGGAGCGCCTCGGCTGCCCTCCATCACCTTTGTTCTCGATCGCCCCGGACTCGGCCGGACGCTGTCGCTGCCGGCCAATGCCGATAGCTTCGTTTCCCCTTATCTCAAGTCCTACCGGATTCCTCAGGGCATCCTGCATAACCCGAAAAGCGATCGCCGCACCACGCAGGGTCTTTTCCATATTGTCGATGGCGGCTTCCCGGCTCCGGATGATAAGGCCGTGGTCCCCGAAATCACTTTCGCGCACCTTCTGGCGGAGGCGCTGCGCCCGCCCGCGGACGTTCTGACGCTTCCGTTCACCGCCGATCAGGAGGATCAGGCCCGCGTTTTCGTTTCCCTGCTGATGCGACCGCTCGTCTGCCCGGCCACAGGCCGTGATCCGGCTAAAACCATGGAGATCCGGTTCTTCGCGCCGGGAAGTCTGGTGAGCAACCTCGATTTTGTGGAAGGCATTTTTGGAAATGCCGGCGATCCTTACCTGCCGGAGAATGACGCCGCGCTG
>Ga0207158_1010_pt1 | contig 65184 bp, 60 predicted proteins | sample Alteio_BWMinHeat_22_FD_153512 | JGI IMG/M metagenome (GOLD analysis project Ga0207158, IMG submission 153512) | Enriched cells from forest soil in Barre Woods Harvard Forest LTER site, Petersham, Massachusetts, United States -... | ecosystem: Environmental > Terrestrial > Soil > Temperate forest >... | reverse complement strand
GGCTTACCAAGACGACGTCGAGAGCCGCGTGATTTACGAACTGCTGGAGCAGGAAATCGTGCCGCTGGTCGTCGAACATTTCGGCCTGACCGACGCCGTTATGCGTCGCGGCTACACAATCCTGGCGGCTCGCCGTCCGGGTGGGAACAAAGACGCCGGAGAGCTTTTCCAGATCGCAACGGAGGTTCGGGAAGAGTGAGAGAGAACACAAAGTGAGGACGAGCGGCTGCTGCCGCTCGCCCACGGTGTCATCGTGGAGCCGATTACTTTTCCTTGTCCTTATCCTTCGGCTTCTCCGCGCGCTTGAACTCGTCGGTCTTGCCCTTCTCATCCTCCGTGACCAGTTCCTTGTCGCTCAACTTTTTGATCTTCACCGTTTCCTTTTGTTCCTTGCCGTCCGGGCCCTTGCCCGTGGTCTTGATCGAGTCGCCATCCACCTCGTAGGTCCCCTCGACCACTACCTTTTTGCCCTCGACGTCGATGGTGACCTTGAGCTTACCGTCCTTAGTGAACTCCATAGTAGAGCCTTTGGGAAGGTCGCCTTTGGCCACTTCCCAGACCCCGAGGATCTTCGTCTTGTTGTCGTCCTTCTTGTCTGCGCCGTAAGCCGCGGTCAGGCCGACGAAAAGGAATGCCGCCAGCCCCAGTGTGATTGCCCTCATGTCGAACTCTCCTGTGCGGATTCAAGGTGGGAAAGAACGCGCGAAGAGTTAGTATCGGAGAGCGATCACCGGCCGGCAAGGGAGGATTGGCATCAAGAGTCATCCAAATGCGCGTGTCTCATCGGACCGTGAGACACGGGAAAAAATGAACCTAAACCATTTGCCGAACGCGACTTGAAGCGCAGGCCGTGTGTATGTGCACGTGTGAGACACGGCACGTAAGAGAGTGAGTGGCAGAGTCCGGATTCCTCCTAGATTGGGCCTGGGTTCAATCTGTCCCTGTCGTGCGGCGGGATTGGAGCTTGCCCAGAAAGTACGCGAGCGTCCGCTTCATACCGTCGTGTCGGTTCACGCGCGGTTCCCAACCAAGGAGTTTCCGTGCCCGGCTGATGTCGGGTTTGCGGACGCGCGGATCGTCCTGCGGCAACGGCTTGTAGACAATATCACTCTTGCCGCCGGACAGAACGAGGATCTCCTTGGCGAACTCCAGGATCGTCACTTCATCGGGGTTGCCGAGGTTGACCGGCTCATGGAAGTTGGCGAACAGCAGTCGTTCGATGCCGTCGACCAGGTCGATGACGTAGCAGAAACTGCGCGTTTGCGAGCCGTCGCCATAGACGGTCAACGGCTCGCCGCGCAAAGCCTGGCCCATGAAGTTGGGGAGTACCCGGCCGTCGTCGAGCCGCATCCGCTCGCCGTAGGTGTTGAAGATGCGAACGATGTGCGTATCCACGCCATGCGAGCGGTGGTAGGCCATGACCATCGCCTCGGCAAAGCGTTTGGCCTCGTCATAGACGCCGCGGACGCCGATCGGGTTGACGTGTCCCCAATAGTCTTCGCGCTGGGGATGCTGTTCCGGGTCGCCATAGACCTCGCTGGTGCTGGCCAGGAGATAACGCGCCTTGTGCAGCTTGGCCAGCCCCAGAGTGTTGTGGGTGCCGAGCGATCCGACCTTAAGCGTCTGAATCGGGTGGCGCAGGTAATCGACCGGGCTGGCCGGGGACGCGAAGTGCAAGACGTTGTCCACGGGTTTATCGATTTCCAGGTGTTGGGAGATGTCGTGGCGCTGGTACGAGAAGCGCGGATTGTCGCGCAGGTGGTCGATGTTTCCCAGGCTGCCGGTGATCAAATTGTCGACGCAAATGACGTCGTGACCGTTGGCCAGAAAGCGTTCGCACAGGTGAGAGCCGACAAAGCCCGCGCCGCCGGTGATAACGGTTCGCACTCGATGCCTCCCGCGTATTGCACACAGGCCGCCCCAGCCGCTTGAAAAGTTCGAGAAGCTGGGCAAACCACGATTGAAAAACGTCCCGATCAGACTATGCTACCACTGCGAAGCGCGTGTTTTATCCCGCAAAGGCATGAGAATTGCCTGACGGCCGGCCGTGACTGTCCTCGCATGGCTTGCCTGCCGGACAAGGTCGGCCGTTGGCGTCCCCCATAGCCGATGAGGATCTGATGGCCGGCCGCTCCATTCGCACGTACACCGTCCTCCCGCACCTCCCCGAGCGCGTGCAAGCTCTCCAGAAACTGGCGTACAACTGCTGGTGGTGCTGGAATCCCGAGGCGATTTCACTCTTTCGCCGTATTGACGCCGATCTTTTCGAGACAGCCGATCACAGCCCGGTCAAACTGCTGACCGCGCTGGAGCCGAACCGCCTCGATCGGCTGGTGCGCGACGACGGCTTCCTGGCCCACCTGGATCGTGTCGAGGAAGCATTCGACAACTATATGGCCGCGACGACCTGGTTCCACGAAACGCTTGGCGAGGGCGTTGGGCCCGGCGCGGGCGTGGCGGCGGTTCGCATTGCCTATTTCAGCGCGGAATTCGGCATTCACGAAAGCATACCCGTATACTCCGGCGGTCTGGGCGTATTGGCCGGCGACCATCTCAAGGCGGCGAGCGATCTGGGCGTGCCGCTGGTGGGCGTCGGGTTGATGTACCGGGAAGGCTATTTCCGTCAATACCTCAACGCAGACGGCTGGCAGCAGGAACGATATCCCGAAAACGATTTTTTCAACCTGCCGCTTATTCCGGAAATGCGGGCTGACGGCAAGCCCTTATTGATCAAGGTTCCATTCCCCGGCCGCGAGGTGCAGGCCCGCATCTGGCGCATCCAGGTCGGCCGCGTGCCCCTCTATCTCCTCGACACCAATATACCTCAGAACACCAGCGACGACCGGCAGATCACCAGTCGCCTGTACGGTGGCGACAATGACATGCGCGTTCGCCAGGAAATGATCCTGGGCATCGGCGGCGTTCGCGCCCTTCGGGAATTGGGCAAGATGCCCACGGTCTGCCACATGAACGAGGGTCACTCGGCATTCTGCGGGCTGGAGCGCATTCGCATTTTCATGGATGAGATGACCGTCGATTTTGCCACCGCCCGCGAGGCAGTAACGGCCGGCACCGTATTCACGACGCACACGCCCGTCCCCGCCGGAAACGACATCTTCGCGCCGCAACTCGTCGAGAACTATTTCGCGGCGTTCTTACCGCAACTCAAGATCGACAAGAATGAATTCCTCGGTCTGGGCCGGCAAAATCCGCGCGATCTCAACGAGCCATTCTGCATGACGGTGCTTGCGATTCGGCTCTCCAACAGCAGCAACGGCGTCAGCAAGTTGCACGGCACCGTGTCGCGCAAGATGTGGAAGAACATCTGGCCCGATCTGCCGGATGCGGAGATTCCGATCACGTCGATCACCAACGGCGTGCATACACGGAGTTGGCTGTCCGCCGATATGCTGCAACTGTACGACCGCTATTTGGGCATGCAATTGGAAGACCGGCCTGCCGATCACAGCGTTTGGGCGCGGGCCGAGCAGATTCCCGACGCCGAACTGTGGCGGACCCACGAGCGCCGGCGCGAGCGTCTCGTTGTCTTCGCCCGCGCGCGCCTGAAGGTGCAGCTCAAGAACCGCGGCGCGCCGCCCGTCGAGGTCGCCCGTGCCGACGAGGTTCTCGATCCGGAGGCGCTGACCATCGGTTTCGCCCGCCGCTTCGCGACCTACAAGCGCGGAACGCTTATCTTTCGTAATCTGGATCGCTTGATCAACATCATCAACAACAAGGACAGGCCGGTGCAAATCGTTTTCGCCGGCAAGGCCCACCCGCGCGATCAAGGCGGCAAGGAATTGATTGCGGAGATCGTGCACACCGCCCGCCGGCCGGAGTTACGCCGCCGGATTGTGTTCCTCGAAGATTACGATATGAATGTTTGCCGCTATCTCGTGCAGGGTGTAGACGTATGGCTGAATAACCCGCGGCGGCCGCTCGAAGCATCCGGCACCAGCGGCATGAAAGTGTCCGCCAATGGTGGCCTGAACCTGAGCATTCTCGACGGCTGGTGGGTGGAAGGATATGACCAGGGCAACGGCTGGGCCATCGGCGCGGGAGAGGAGTACACCGACCTGGCTTACCAAGACGACGTCGAGAGCCGCGCGATTTACGAACTGCTGGAGCAGGAAATCGTGCCGCTGTTTTACAATCGTTCCCGCGACGGCCTGCCGCGCGGCTGGGTCAAGATGATGAAGCGGTCAATCGGCACGCTCTGTCCGGTCTTTAACACGAACCGCATGGTGCAGGAGTACATGGAGCGGTGCTATGCGCCGGCCCATTGGCGCTTTGGTTCGCTGGCGGCGGATCGTCTCAAGAAGGCCGGCATGCTGGCGCAATGGCGGCGGAACCTAACGCGCGGCTGGCCGCAGGTGCGTGTCGAAAGCGTCGAGGGCGGCAGCGCGGATCCCATTCAAGTCGGCTCCAGCCTACCGATCAAGGCGAGGGTCAACCTCGGCGGCCTTTCGGCGGACGACATCGAAGTGCAATTGTTCCACGGCCTGGTCGATTCGTTCGGCGAAATACCTTCCCCGCGCACGACCCCCATGAACCACAACGGTCCCCCCGCGAAATCCGGGGATCCGTGGACCTTTGCCGGCTCGATTCCCTGTCGATCGAGCGGCCAGCACGGCTACGCGGTGCGCGTCGTGCCGAGGCACCCCGACCTCGCCAACTCCTTCGAGCCGGGATTGCTCTGCTGGGGTTGAACCTGAAAGGCTTGCCCACCGCGACGGGCGTGCTGCCTCGTCAATCGCCGTTTTTTCATTGGCGGGAGACCACTCGTGGCCGCCAGCGATCTGCCCGACACCTCCGCGTTCAAAGAGGCTCTTCGCCTCGCGCGCGCCGGCCAGACAGCGGAAGCCGAAGAGTTCGCGAACCATGCGATCTACCAGGCGGAGATGAAATTCGGCCCCGCGAGCCCGCAGTATGCCGCTGCTTATTACGACCTGGGCCGTCTTCTCAGCTTTCTCGGGCAGGACAATTTGGCAGTGGACGCCTATTGCAAGGCCAGCGATCTAGAGTTTCCTGGCAATAAGCAGGCGACGCGCGATCGACTCAGCTATCTGATCGACCTCGGCCAGACGCTGGCGTGGCTCGGCCGCCTCGACGAGGCCGAGGAAGTGTTGCGTCGCGCTTTGGATGGACGCCGGGAGTTCTACGGGCGAGACCATTCGGGCTATGCGTTCGGCCTGGAACCGCTGGCTGCCGTGCTGGCGCGGAAGGGGGACGCAGCGGAGGCCTTGAAGTTGATTAGCGGGGCGGTGCGGATTTTCTGGAAGAACCAACACGCCCGCGTCGCGTCGGCGTTGATTCAGCGCGCATACATCCTTCATGCCGCGGGTAATCCGACCCCGCCATTCACGGGCTTGGATGGGCTTTCCGACCGCCTCGTGGAGGAGACCGCGCGCGAGGCCGTGCATGCGGTGTCGGAGGCCGATCCTGCCATTAGCCGCCGCATCTTGGGAGACCTGATTGGATTGGTCGTCGCGCGGCTCGGTGAATCGCACCTACAAAGCGTGAATCTGCTGATCGCGCAGTCCAACGTTGAGCGAAACCTCGGCAATGCCGAGGCATGGGCCGACGCCGTTCGCAGAGTCCTCGCCATTCATGACCGCCTCGGACAATCCGCCGAGGCCCTTCAGGCGGTTCAGGGCTTGGCGGCGGCCCTAAGCTCGGCTGGGAAGAACGAGGAAGCAGAGGTGGCCTACCGCGATGGCGTTGCCCGCGCCGAGAAACTTCGCGAGCCGGCGGCGCAAGCGCAGGCAGCCCGAAACTTCGCCTTGTATTTGGCGGAAACTGGCCGCCGGGGCGAGGCGGAGCCATTGCTGCGGGACGCCCTGAGGCATGCCGAGGCAGCGGGAATTCCCGAAGAAGTCGCCCGCCGTCAGATCGAGCTCGACATCTTCTTGCATCACGGCGGCGAACTCGACGCGGCCCCGTAATATAAATCCAAAATCCGATGCACGAAATCCGAAATAATCTCAAAGCATCGAATCTCAAAGACTCAAACAGATGGGTTTAGGTCATTTCCATTCGCTCCTTTGAGATTGTTTCGGATTTCGTGCTTGGGTTTTCGGACTTCCCCAGAAAACTCATCGTCGGCGTCCACCTCGACCGGGAGCCGACGGAAGCGGAGCTGCAATTGATCGAGCGTATCGTGCGCTATGCGCGGGAAGAGTTTCGCAATTGGATTAGCGAGCGCCTTTAGGATGCGGCCCGTCACGCCCTTTTACCCATTCCGGTAGCTTGCGAGGCAGCTCCTCGACAAACTGGCTGCGCGTCAAGACCTCATCGCACCCGGCCGTGCGAGCGGCCTTAAGCGTTGCGGCATCGACGTGCGATCCGTAGGCGATCACTCGCGGCGTCGCGTCACCGCGTTCGCGCAGTTCGGTTAGGAAATCCGCGATGACCAGGTCCGGATTGGACAGATCGAGGATGATGCACGCCGGCCAGTCGCGAAGGAGAAGTTCTCTCAGTCCATCCGCCGATCGCGCCGTTCTGAAACTGAATCCGAGATCGCGGGCCGTTCCTGAGACGCGGCTGGTGAAGATCAAGTCGTCACAGAGGAGCAGACCGTGTGTTTGCGTTTCCATTTCGGTTCTTGCCTCGCGCCTATTTCACGGCCAGCACGGCGTCGAGCGGGCTATCGGTGCGGCGGCCCTCCACCCGGCTGAATCCAGCCGCTCGCAAGAGGGAATCGTACTCGGCCAAGGTGCGTTCCTTTCCCTCGGTGCACACGAGCATGTTGAGCGATTGCAGGACCGCCCAGCGCGGCCCGGTCTTGTCGTCGTCGAGGAGTTTCTCGCAGACGAGTAAAGCGCCGCCAATGGGCAGCCGCCCGTGAATCTTGTGCAGCAGGCGGTGAATCTTGTCCTCGCTCCAGTCGTGCAGGATGCGGCCAACGGCGTAAAGATCGGCTTCGGGCAGCGGATCCGTGAAAAAGTCGCCGGCGAGAACCTCTACGCGGTCGCCGACCTCCGTGGCGGCGATCATCTCTCTCGCCAGTGGAACGACAACGGGTAGATCGAAGACGACCGCGCGAAGTTGGGGATAGCGCCGGCACGCCGCCACGGCCAGGTGCCCCGTCGCGCCGCCGAGATCAACGAGTTTCCTAAACCGGCTCAGATCGAACGCCTTCACAACCTCCGGCGAGCTGAGTTGTCCCTGGCCGTGCATGCCGAGCAGGAATTCACGCTTATTATCTTCGCTACGGAAGAACTGGGTGAAGAGCGGTCCCTCGATTCCGAAGGTTTGCGGCCAGCGATGGGTGCCCTCGCGAACGGCGTCTTCAAGGTGTTCCCACATTTTCCAGAGAACGCTGTTCGAGTAGTTAAGGTAGCCGGTGACGCGGCGCGAGCTACGAAGGCAAAGGTAAACCGATGCGGCCGGCGTGTTGGCGTACTTCTCCGCTTCACGGGTCAGCAGTTTCAAGAAGACACAGGCGTTGAGCAGTCGTTCCAGAGCGTCGGCGTCAGCGGACAGGGCTTCGGCCAATTCGTGCACCGTTGCCGGACGCTCTTCCAGCCGGTCGAAAACGCCGAGCGCCACCGTGGCAAACAGTATCTTGGAACAGCGGAAGGCGTCAAGGAGTTCCAGCACGGGCGCGGGATCAGGGGAAGCACTCATGTTAAATCGCCTCCGGTCCGCGTTCACCGGTGCGGATACGGATGCAGTCCTCCAGCGGCAAGATAAAGATCTTGCCGTCTCCAATGCGTCCCTCCGTTCCGGTGCGGCCCGCCTCCATGATGGCGTTCACCGTCGGCTCGACGAAGTCCTCGTTAACGGCGATCTGAAGCTGCACCTTACGCAACAAATTGACCGTCAGTTCGTGCCCACGATAGACCTCGGAGTGGCCTTTCTGCCGGCCAAATCCCTGCACATCGATGATGGTCAGGCGGAAGACTTCTACCTTGTTGAGGGCTTCCTTGACGGCCTCGAGCTTCGATGGCTGGATGATGGCGAGGATGAGTTTCATCGTCTGAAGTCCGCTGCCGATGCTGGTCGCCGTTTTCTCTACCTTTTACCAATACATCGGATCGCCGGTGAGTTTCAAGACCCAGGCGATGGCCAAGACTGCCAGCCATGCCCAGAAAAACCCAAAGGGGACAAGGAGCGGTCGTCGCGTTGCCGCTTGGCGAATGAGCCAACCCAGCGTGACGGCAAGGAGAAGAAGAATGGGGATTGCCATCGAATTGGAGCGCATGGATTCCCGCCATTCGCCGCGCCAAAGGTGTACGACCGAGCGGGTGCCGCCGGTCGTGGGAGCGGGCAAACCCGTCACGGCCAAGAAAATCGCCGGAGGCACTTTGCCTTGTGCCAGCCAATACCCGTTCCAGATGCAGTATCCGGCGAAGCTCACGATGGCCGCGACGCGAAGAAACCGCCGGACGAGAAGGCGAACGTGAAATCTCGATGAGTTGTCGCCGGGTGACATAGGAAATATTGGAAAAGCGAAAGAGGATCCGCCTCCTTCAGAAAACGGATCCTCTCACAATTGACGTAATGACGACGGCTCGACTCTCTCTTGGTTCATTCTTTGGCGTCCGGATCGCCCTTCATTCCGTCCATGATGAAGGGAATCCAGCAAAGCGGGAAACAGACCACGAGGAGAATGATGAAGACGATCAATCCGGTTTGATTGAGACCGGCAAAAACAACTTTCCCTTGCGGCATGGTGGAGTCCTTTGTTGTTGGTGATGGGAAATCCTACTTCAGGACAAGATGATACCGGTGAGAATCGCGGAGTCAAGAAAATGCCAGGACTGTTGAGATTATTTCGGGGACGGCGGGAAACCGGGTGACCAGACCAGGGTGGGTGATTCGGCAGCGAGAGTCCACCTATTCGGCTTCGGCCAATCGTCAGCTGTTTGTTTGTTTGCTTTGAACGCCACACAGTCCACGCCGCGCAATGAGGGACGATCGGCGTCGATGAGCGACAAGGCGCGGGAGGGTCATTCTTCGGGAGACAGCTGGTGGATGGTGGTGAGGGCGTATCACGGCCGAAGCTGGAAGCGCGGGAAGATGCCATGTTGACGGAGAGGATCGGCTTTGAGGTTGCGGGCCAGGGCCGATGCCCAAAGCCCTTCGGTGGTGGTCGGCGGGGCGCCTTCACTTAAGCAGTTCCTCCAGATGCGCCTGGGCCGATTCCGCGAGCGCGTCGAGATGATAGCCGCCTTCGAGGCAGCTAACGAGGCGGCCCTGCGCGTGCGTGCGCGCCACCTCCAGCACTTGCCGCGTCAGACTAGCAAAGTCCTCCGTGTCCAGGCCGAGCGAGCCGATGGGGTCGCGAACATGCGCGTCGAAGCCGGCGCTGACGATCACGAGTTCCGGCTTGATCGCGTCGGCGGCTTTTTCAAGGGCACGTGTAAATTGGTCGTGGTATTCGCGGCGTGAGATGCCGAAGCGGAGAGGTACGTTGATCGTGTGGCCGAGGCCCCTGCCCTGACCTGTTTCATCGGCTGCGCCCGTGCCGGGGTAGAAACCGTGGCCGTAGCGGTGGGCACTGAGGAACGTCACCGCCGGCTCTTCGTAGAAGATGTCTTGCGTACCGTTGCCGTGGTGGACGTCCCAATCGACAATCAGCAGCTGGCTTAAGCCGTGGACGGTTTGGGCGTGGCGAGCGGCCAGGGCGACATTGTTGAACAGGCAGAAGCCCATGCTGCGGGCCGGCGTGGCATGGTGGCCGGGCGGGCGAATGAGACAAAGGGCAGTGCGATCCTCGCCGCCGAGGACGGCGTCAACCGCGCTTGCACACGCGCCGGCCGCCGCCAGCGCGACGGTGAACGATTCTGGGGAAACCACAGTGTCCGCATCCACCATTCCGCCTCCGCGCCGCGCGACTTCCTTGGCTCGCGCGACCATGGCTGGTGCGTGTACTTGGGCGACGGCCTCCTCGCATAGCGGAACGTACACGCCCGGAATGCAGCGCGCTCCGAGCCCGCTCTTCGTCAGCATCTGCGCAATCGACCGCAGCCGCTTGGCCGTTTCCAGATGCGCGCCGGTGTCGTGGCGAAGAAAAAGCGGGTCTGTGTAGAGCAAGGTCAAGGGATTGCCCTCATGCGCATCACAGAGATAGCGCTACCGAGCGAGAAGGCTTGGAGCATCATCCAGATTACCAGAAAATCGATCACGTGCGAGTTGTGTGGTCTGGCTGTTTCGCGAACGGACGCGAGCGTCCCATTGTCAGGAAATCAGATAGGATTTCAGATCTTTGTGGATTTGAGCACAGCGGGCTTGCCACGCGGCGCGATCCGCCCCGCGCGGACCCTTCTGATGCAAAACGAGTTTTAGCGAGAGCTCGTTCGGTTTGCCCCCCGGTTTCTTTTCCATGTGCAGGCGCATTTCCGTGAGGCTTTGCGGCGCGGCGGTGCGGGCCGGCGCGCGGCCCAGCCAGGAAAGGACGCCGGACGACCCCGCCTTGGTATCCGAGCTACCTTCCAAAATGTGAACGCGGATCAGGCCCGGAACGCTTTCCACGATCTCACCTTTGAGATCGTGGACGAATCCCTTCACCTTGAGCAGGGCTATGCTCTCGATCATTGCAATCGTCAACAGAAAAACCACAGCGCCTGGTTCATCGTGCGTTGGAGGAAGAGCGGTCATTCGCAGCGACGAACTTTGAGTGAGCTGGGAGTCGGTGAGCGGTGCGACATTGAGATTGGGGAATGCGGCTTGGACGCCGAGGGCCTGCTGGAAGCGCTGATCGAGTTCGGCCGCGCTGTTCGGCCGCGAACCAGGCGATTTGGCGAGGCAGGAGAGCACCAGGTCCTCCATCGCCTTTGGGATGCCGTGCGCCGGGTTGATTTGGGAGAAGGTCGGCGGCGCCTCCTTCTCATGGGCCTTCAACAATTCCTTGATCGATGTTTGTTGAAACGGCCGGCGGCCCGTGAGCAACTCATAGAGGATCACGCCGACACTGTAGATGTCGCTGCGGGCGTCCACTTGGTCGCCCCGGGCCTGTTCCGGGCTGGCATATTGCGGAGTGCCGGGAACGGACTTCCGCGAGTCCGTCAGGTCCTCGGGAGCGATGTAAAGCGCGGACGTAACCGAAGCCAGGCCGAAATCCACGACCTTGAGCATTTCTTCGGGCGAGCCGGGGTGGACGAGCATCAGATTGGCCGGCTTCAGGTCGCGATGGACCACGCCCTGGGAATGGATGTAGGTCAACAGGCTGCACAGCTGGGAAAGGAGCTTGCCGGCGCGGCGTGGCGTGAAGCAACTCTGGCGCGACAGCACCTCGGCTAAACAGGTGCCACGCACGTATTCCATGACCAGGAACGGCCCCTTGGGATCGTCGGTCTGGGCATCGAAGAACTCGACCGCATTGGGGTGGCGCAATTGCGATACCAATTGAATTTCCCGCTGGAAATGCTGAATTGCTTTTTCATTGTGGACCAAGTCCTCGCGCAAAACCTTGACCACGACCTGGCGGCCATGATCTTGCGAGGCGGAGGCGATGTACACCTGGCTCATGCCGCCCTCGGCGAGACGCCGGATCACGCGATACCGGCCGAGGTAGACACGGTCTATCATGTTTAAGGTCCTGATGGCACGGAGGATGCGGGCGTGCGAGTCCCACAGGCAACCTTAGGCCGTATTTGCGGAACGTGCCAATTCGAGCGTAGGAAAAATCGGAATACGGCTCACGTTTGACCAGAAACCGCGTCGGGGGATGGCCTAAGTGGCCCAGGCCCGGGGGCGAAGAGGGAACCTGGGGGGCTTCCTGAGGTGGTTCCGGTGTGCTTGCAGTGTCAACCGGGGGGCACTGGAGGGGATGTGAGGGTGTCTACGGTGTGCAGTTTGAATGACATTCATTGCCGCGTAGCAGCCGGCACCGGCGAGCGACGGAAGATTGGGCCACGGTGGAGAGTATCAAAACCGCGACAGATCAGGTCCAAGAAACCAGAGGGATCGGATAGCTGTCGCAAGGATTCATTCATTCACTCTTCCCCACACCCCCTTTTGTGTCGCGTGCCAATGGATGACAGGAAACATCCACCGAATGTCGCCCTTTGTCATCGACCTGCAACCATTGAGACTGGGCAAAGGGGCTGGCGGTCATTGACCGCAAAATGCGTTCGGCAAAAAGGTCGATGCGTTCACCCGGATGGCGGGCATTTGGAGGACAATGGAAGTCACAGCTGACAGAGTTTGTCGAGGCTGTGTCGCGGTTTGGATACAGTGAGGCGTAAATCCGGATCCAGGATCTCGCAGATTGTTCACAAGCCCGAGGCGCGAGCGAGGGGGTGGCCATTGCTTGCGCTTCGGGCTCGTATGCGGCTGAATCGCGCATGGTCGTTTAGTTTTTCATTCCGCGCGCCGACTATTCCCGCCGGAAGCAGCAACGCATCTTTTCCAATTATCCTGAAACGCCACGCCCTTGAGTTTCGCCAGTGATGCGGGATGAAGGCGCTCGGCCGCTTTCCTCGAACAAGGTGACAAATCATTTGCGCTATGCGTGACATGGCCGGCTTTTAAGTGCCAAGAGTCCTTGTCCGGATTGATCACGTCGCATGCACCCACGTTCGCCGGAGATTGAAGAGGTTGTACCCGTATTTGCGGAGCGTGACCATGGTGCGAATCATTGTCGCGATTTGTTTATCGTTGACTCTTGTGCTCGCTGGTTGTGCGACGACCGGTCCGTCGCCGGCAAGTCGTGCCGATGAGTCAGACTGGGAACCATCGCCCTACAAGTCGTACAAGTGGATTCAGCAAGAGCACTGGTGGGACTCACCGTGCTCAGTTCCGACAGCGAGCACGATGGCGCTGAATGCGGGTGACGTGGCAGCGAATGTACTGACCTATACGCTTTATGTCGCGGTGGTCGCTTGGTATCTTTTTGTTCTTTTCGCGCCGCTGCTTCGATTGGCTGGCTGCCGATGACAAAACGTTATCGCCGAATGCGCCAGTTGGATCCGCTGCGATCGCCAGTGGGACGAGCGGGATCATCGATGGTCGTCGGCCAATTGGGTGGCGGTTTGGCGCCGCTCGTTGACGGCGTCGCTGGTGCGAAGCTATCGGGTTGGCTGCTCGTGGGCCTGGTCGCGGGCGGAACGGCGCCCGGCGCGTAGATCGTCGTGCTTTCCTCGACGGTCACCGGATCGGTGATGTCGGGGCTACGCAGTTCCACGTGGAAGTGCGCGTCGTTGGGCTGCAGGGCTTGAACCTCGACTTCGTAGGTCAGCATCTGTTTCGGTTGCAGCGCTTCCACGGGCGGGAACGTGATGCGCTGGCCCTCGACCTTGGGTTGCACGGGGCCACGCGCGTTGATGATGCGCAACTGGGGCGGCACGTCGGCGGTGATTTGGATTTGCTGGCCCGCCAGCGAACCCTGGTTGGTCACGTCAATTTTGTAAGTGGTGTGATCGCCGACTTGGATGGGGTCCTTCAGATCGACAACCTGAAGGCGGTAGGCGGGGAGACCGCGAATCGCCAAGGCCGCCTCGGAACTCACTTTGACCCCCGCATCGGCGGCGACGCTGGCCTGGATCATCGTGCGCTCCGTCAGCGATTCGCAGCGGGTGCTGATTTGGACGGCCTTCTGCTCGCGAGGTCCGAGCGTAGCAAGATGCCAGCACAGTGCTCCTCCGCCGGCCTTCGAATCGCCAAGGGCCTGGCCGCCCTCGGACGCCGAAATCAGCGTCAATTGGGTCGGAAGGATCGCAGTGAGTACGGCGTTCGCCACCGGCACGGATCCAGGATTCGTGACCTGAACCTCCCAAACCGCGGGCCGGCCGACGTAACGCAACGTGGGGCCGACGATTTGCACGGCGAGCTTTCCTTCCTGGACGGTGAGAGTAGAGTCCGCCTTATCCGTGAGATTGCCGTCGGCCGTGGCGGTCAGGTGATGAACCAGTGTGCCCGAGCGGCGCGGAGTCAGGACCAGTGCCGCGGTCTTCTTCTCCCCGGGAGCGAGGACGCCGAGCGGCAGCTCGATGGGGTTCGCGTTTGTGGCGTGTTCCAGGCCGGGGTCAAGGACGTCGTTGAGCAGGATGTGCGTGGCCGGCCCGCTGCCGAGATTGCGAATGGTGATCTCGTAGGAGACGGCCTCGCCCAACCGGGCCGCGGCAGGCCCGGACACGTTTAGCTTGAGCTGGCCGTTAACGACTTCCGTGATTGCAGTCTTTTCGTCGCTCGTGCCGTCGCCCGTCGAGAGGGCGGCGCGATGGGTGAACGATCCAATTCGCGAAGATTTGAACGTGATGTCCATCGTCTGGCTGCGGCGCGCGGGCAACTCGGCGACAACCCAAACCAATTGCTTCCCTTCCACGACGGCGGACGGTTTCGAGTCGACGACTTGCAATCCTTCCGGGATGGTCGCCCGCACCGTGACGGCCCGGGTTGCGGTCGATCCCGTGTTATTCACGGCTAACGTGCAGGGGATATTCTGGCCGGCTGCCACGGCACTGGGAGCTTTGAGGGTAAGCGCCATAGCGGGACCTTCAAAGTGAGCAAGCATGACGTCGCCGGCGTGAGGCGGCGCAGCGGTGTGGGGCGACACACCGTCGTCCTGGACCCAGTGGCGGACGACGACACAAGGCGTTGGGCTGTCGGCCGCGTGGATGGTGACGCGCGAATCTCCGACCGTCGCCGAGGAGACAACACACCAGCTCTGGCCGGGGTGGATCGAGAATTCCGTGCCGGCGTCGCCGTCGCGCGCGACGCGCCGTTCGGCGCATTCGGTGTAACTGACCGCGGACGTGTCGTCGATCTTGCGACCCTGGTTGGGCGCTGCGCCACTTCCATCCACCGCGACAATTTCGCCGACGCCTTCCAGTTTCCAGTCGACACGGCAATTGCGGCGAGGCAACCCGTTCGCGTCATGCACGGTGGCGACGAGAATGTGCGGCGTTTGGGTCAGCGTGGTCGTCTCCACCGGCAGGACTTCCATGCGGATCACGGCGCCTGCGGGCGCAACGTTCGGGCCGGCAGGCTTGGCGGAATTGCTCTGAGCGGACAGCCGGTCGCCGTAATAGGGTCCCGGCGCGGGTTCGAGCGAAAGTTCATTACAACCCGCCAGCAGGCCCGCCATGGCCGTCAACAACGCCCAGCCGAATGCTTTTGTGCGAGTGACCATGAGCCGCGTCTCACTGATAAAGGACGCCGTCGGGACGATTCTTCTACGAGGCGACAGAGATGTCCGAGAATCGGTGGAGGGGTGTAGCGAAAGGAGGGGGAGATTGCAAGCGATGAATGGTGGAGGACGAAAGATAAAACCGACGTTAGCGGTGATTTCCCATGTTGCGTGACTTGCCTTGATTAGCGGATAGGCGATGTTCGGGCTGGCTCTCTGGCATGAGGATTCCTTGTCTTCCGGAGTGACGCGAGCGCGAAACGGCAAGCGGGTAAGTGCTTTCACAGGGACGCCGATAGCGCGTTACATCCAGGTAGCTGGTCAAACCACGCCACGGCTGCGGACAGTTCCGGCCCACAGACAGAACTCCCGCAATTTCTTTCAAAGCCCCCTCGCCGCAAACTTGAGCGCCTCCTCCGGGAACAGATACGCGAGCCCAAAGACCAATACGGGGCCGACGAGAAATCCGAAGGCGAGCCACAAAAGTCCCCAGCGAATGGGGCGAGCAGCGGGATCGTTGATTCGCGTGACCAGCGCCAAGATCAGGCCGGCAACGAGAGCGACGCACAATGCAATTTGGCAGAAGATGGACCGGGGGTGCCAAAACAGAAACACTCCGGCGCTGACTCCCGAACAGAACGTCAAATAAATGACGCCGACGACGCGGGCGGTTGTCGGGGAACTATCTGATGGTGGCGGTTCTGACATGGTGTTCCTCAGACTGCTATTCGGTCACACCGGCGGCAACGGTGTGCCGTATCCGAGCACCTGTTCACACCACGCGGCGACTGCGAACAGCGCTGGTTCAGCCCAGCGCCGGCCGATGAGTTGGATCGCCAGCGGCATGTCGTCGGGATCGCGCCGGGCGGGCAGCGAAACGGTGGGTAGGCCGGTGTAGCTCCACGGGGAATGGAAGGCGGTATCGCCCGTTGTGGCGGCGGAAGGGGCAGGACCTGTGGCCGCGGGGGTAAACAACGCGTCGACGCCCTCGAAACACGCTTCCATATCTTGCGTCAGTTGTTTCTGGTGGGCCTTGCAGCGGGTGTACTCTTGCGTTGTAGTGGCCAGTCCCTCTTCCAAGAGACTGCGAATATTCGGCAGATACTCCTCGGGATGGCGGCGCAGGCGTGGTGCGTGGTACTCGGCGGCCTCGACTCCCATGACAGTCCGGTGGCGGGTCAACACATCCGAGAAGCTGTCGGGCAGCGCAACATCGACTACCGTGGCGCCGGCGCTAGTGAACTTCTTCGCAAGCGAATCCATGAGGGCATGGACGACGGGCGCGGCCTTGTCGTCGAAGAGGCCGTGCAGACGGCCGAGGCGCGGCAGCCGCAACGGCGCTTGAAGGACGTGCAGATAATCAGGCACTTCCCCGGTGGCGGTGTGCGGATCGGACGGCTCGTGGCCGGCAATCGCTTGAAGAAGAATGGCCAAATCGCGGACGCAATAGGCGATCGGGCCGACGTGGTCCATCGAATGCGCGAGCGGAAGGACTCCCACTTTGCTCACCCGGCCGTAGGTCGGTTTGCATCCGGCAACGCCACAAAATGAAGCGGGGCGCGAGATCGAGCCGCCGGTTTGCGAACCGAGCGCTCCCAGGCACATACCGCTGGCCACCGCGGCAGCCGAACCGCTGCTCGATCCGCCCGGAGTGCGGTCACGGTTCCAGGGATTGCGCGTGGGCGGCGGGTCGAAGCTGGCGTACTGGGTGGTGACGGTCTTGCCCACCAACACCGCGCCGGCCTGGCGCAGACGTTGGACGACCGGAGCGTCATGCCGGGCGCAGCTCTGCGCCCAGCGGCGGGAGCCGGCAGCGGTCGGCCAGTCGTACACGTCGATGATGTCCTTGATGCCGATGGGGATGCCGTGCAGAGGGCCGCGGTCGTAGCCTTTGCGCAGTTCGGCGGTCGCCCGTTCCGCATCGGCGCGGGCCGCGTTGCGGTCGACGAACACCCATGCCTTCACACATTCCTCGCGTTGGTCAATGCGAACCAGGCAGGCTTCGAGGATGTCGAGAGGGGAGGCGCGGCCGGCGCGGATATCGGCGGCGGCGGAGTGAATGGTGGTCAGCATCGTCGTCATCGAATGATCCTAACTCACGAAACGGCCGCATGAATGCGACCGCTACGAACAGTGGGTTGGTATACTGACAATCGTAGGCATCACGCTCCGCGTGATGGGTTCCATCACGCGGAGCGTGATGCCTACCTTGATGAACAATCCGAATTTGCGTCATCGAAAACCATGACCAAGATTGCCATTATAGGCGGGTCCGGGTACACGGCCGCCGAGTTGATCAAAATCCTGCTGCGGCATCCGAGCGCGGAGATCGTGGCGGTCACTACGCGCCAGGAAGGCACGCCGACGGTCGCCGAACTGCATCCCAGCCTGGCGAACCGGATCGACCTGCGCTGCGAACCGTTCGACGTGGACCAACTCCTTAAGCGCGGCGTGGAGTGTGCGTTCGGCTGCCTGCCGCACGGCGTCAGCATGGCGACGCTGCCAGGTCTGTTGGAGCGGGGCGTGCGCGTCATCGACCTCAGCGCCGACTACCGACTGCGCGATCCGAACCTGTATGCGCAGTGGTACGGCGAAAGTCACGCCGACCTTGCCCATCTTGCCCAGGCGGTGTACGGATTGCCCGAAATCTACGGCGACGAGATTCCAACCGCCCAACTGATCGCAAATCCGGGTTGCTATCCGCAGACGGCAATTCTCGGCGTGGCGCCGCTCGCGGCCGGCAAGCACATCGAACTCAAGAATTTGATCGTTGACAGCAAGAGCGGCGTCACGGGCGCGGGCCGGACGCCCAAGTTGACGACGCACTTTCCAGAATGCAATGAGAGCGTGGCCGCGTACTCCGTCGGCCAACATCGCCACCAGCCGGAGATCGACCAGGCGCTGACCGACGTGGCCGGCGAATCGGTTCAGGTCTTGTTCACGCCGCACCTTGTCCCCATGGACCGGGGCATTTTCTCGACCATCTATGCCGTGCCGCGCCGGCCGTTCACGGAAGCTCAACTGTTCGAGCTATATCGCGAGTATTACGCGCGGTCGCCGTTCATCCGTGTGGTGGACCATTTGCCTGCGACCAAGCACTCGTTCGGCACGAATTTCGTTGATATCGCCGTGCGCGTGGTCCGCGACCGCATTGTTGTCTTGGTTTGCGAGGACAATCTGGTCCGCGGGGCAAGCGGCGTCGCTGTCCAAAACTTCAACCGCATGTACGGGCACGACGAGCGGACGGCGCTGGTTTGAGGCGTTGCCCAGGAATGAACGCGTGAACGTGGCCGGGAACACGTCGCGCTTACGCCGCGACGCTCGCCGACGCGTTCGAGTTGGCCAAACGGCCAAACAATTCATCTTGACACAATTGGCGAGGATGCTATTCTTCGCCCCCTTTATCGGAATTTGCCGCGGGAAGAATCCATGACAGCCCCTCGGGGGAAGGAGGCACAATGCGCACAGCGATGGGAATGGGCGCGGTTTTGCTGGCTTTGGCGCTGGCGTCGCCCGCGCGAGCGCAAATTGCATTCGGCGGTAGTTCGGGCCAGATTACGAACCAGCCCATCGATATGGGCAACTCGGTGGTGCCGATCAACACCATTCAGGTGTATGACCACAGCATCCATCTGCGGGATTTTCTGCCCAACGTTCATTTCCCGCAAAGCCGCCCGGTCTTCGGCAAGAGCACGTTTCCGACCGAGGCGGACGGCACGTTTGGAATGAATTACCTCAAGGCGTTTGGTTTCCAGGGCAAACCGCCGCCACACCCGAGGAATCCAGTTATTCTCTCGCTGTTTCCATTTTGACTCGGATGGGCGGTTTGTCAAAAGGTCACGAGCCCGCAGAGCAGGCCAGGCAACCCTTGCTTGCGCTGCGGCCTCGTGTCCTTGAGAGTTGCGCTGAGGGCTCGTGTCCTTGAGTCTTGCGCTGCGGGCTCGCGCGCTTGCGGGCGTTTTTTCATTTGTGCATTTCGGACGAAAGGAGTAAAGTATTAGCAGGGAAGAGCGAGCGACTCGCCCGTCGCGAGGGGGTATGGTTATGCGTTGGCATTCAAAATCGGCAGTTTGCGTCCTGTTGGTAATCTTCGCGTCGGCGCTGTCCGCGGCCGACGACGATAAGACGGCCAAAGACAAAAAGGACGCGGCCGAAAAAAAGATCGCGACCGGCCAGGTTTCCGGCAAGCTTATCCACTGGGGCAGCGACTCGAAAAACATTAAATTGCAGGTGACCCTCCAAGTCCCAAATCCCGGCGGTTTACAGACGCTAGCCAATCTTCAAGTTCAATTGGCGGACGCCAGTCGCGACCCGAACCCCGTCAACCGCGCGCGACGCATCGCCGACGTGGAGAACCAGATCGCGGTACACCAAAAAGACGCCGTGAAAAGCGAGAATCACGACATCGAGTTCCAGCCCGGCGACGACCTCATCGTGCGCTGGAGGTATCTGCCCGTGGTCCTCGACGAAAAGGGTAAGCCCAAGAAGCTGAGCGACAAGGAGAAAAAGGAACTGAAGGGCGATAACCCCAAGCTGCCCGGCTACACCGCAAGCAAGGATGACTTGAAGAATGACCAGGGCGTAACGGTTTACCTGTCCAAGAAGAAAGACACCAAGGACAGGAAGGACAAGGAGGCGGAGAAGCCGGTCGTAACCATGATCGTCATTGAGGTTGACCCGAAGTGACCGGCCCGTTCGAAACGCCGGTCGACCACCCGCCGCGGCATCGTTCCACCTTCATGAAGAAGGTCCCCCTACCATGCGTAAACTCCTCTTCATGCCGGTTCTGGTCTTGTGCGTGGCGTTTTCCGCGCGCGCCGATGACAAGAAGAAAGACGATGCCAAGATCGACGCCAAGAAGGCAGAAGAAGAGAAGTTCGTCTCCCTGGGCCATTTGGACGGCATTCTGAAAAAGAACGGCGGCTCCGGCGCGGGAATCACCGTATCCGTCGAGCTTATCTTGCCCGACCCCAAGGCGCAAATCGCTCAGCTTCAACAGCAGATTGCGGTCGCCCAGGCGATGACGATTCGCAATCCGCTCCTGCGCCAGCAACAGCTCGTTTCGATCATGCAGCAGATGCGGAACGGCCAAAACGCTTTCATTCGCAAGACGGTGGATGTCGACGTGGAGCCGCTCGACGACATGATCATTCGCACGATGTTTCTGCCCGAGCAATTCGACGACAAGGGCAAGCCGAAGAAATACACGTCCAAGGAACTCAAGGAGCTGCGCGGTCCCGACGCCAGTTTGCCCGGCTACACCGCCGACAACGACAGCCTGAAGAACGGCGATCTGGTTACGGTGTATTTGGTGCGCAAGAAACACGCACCTGAGATCAAGGCCGCTCCGAAGGATAAAGAGAAAAAAGACAAAGACAAGGATAAAGAGAAAAAGGACAAAGACAACGAAAAGCTCTGGGACGAAGAGTACAAACCCAAGGTCCGCATGATTGTGCTCCGGGCTGAACCGAGGCAGTAGAGCGCTGAAGAAAACACGCGACGGGGGCCGGGCGTGCCGACAAGCCCGGCCCTTTTCGATTGATGGACCTATCCATTCGAGCCCGCAGCGCAAGCAAGGACGACCTTGCTAGCGCTGCGGGCTCGGGCAGAACCTAGTTAGTATTTTGCGAGATCGGGCAGCGCTCGATTGCCGGTCAAGCCGCGAAGGATGGTCCCTGCCCCGTCGAGCATCATGCGCAACTCGCTGTTGACGGCGATGAACTGCCAGCCCTCGCTAATGCGGTGGTTGGCTTCCTCGGCGCTGAAACAGTGAACACCGGCCGCGACTCCTACTTTCTTGCACGTTGCGAGGATGTGCTTCATCGCCTGGGCGGTTGCCTCGGCGGTGGGCGGTTTGCCGTCTTTGTTGCGCATGCTGGCGGCTAAATCGTTGGGGCCTACGAAAATGGCGTCGATGCCGGGGACCGAGAAGATCGAGTCGGCGTTTTCCACCGCCTGGATGTGTTCGCATTGAAGGACGACCAGGATCTCCTCGTTGGCGTGCGCGAAATAGTCGGGCCCGGAGGTGTTGAAGTTGAGCGCGTGCATATTGCCGCCGACGCTGCGGGTGCCGTGCGGCGGATAGAGAACGGCGCTGACCGCCGCCTCGGCCTCGGCGCGGCTGTTGACCATCGGGACGACAATTCCATGCGCTCCGTTGTCGAGAACGCGCTTGATGTGGTCGTGGCGGTTCGACGGCACGCGCGCCAGGGCCGTGCAGTTCGCGTCGGCGACGGCGGCGAAGATGTGCGTGGCGGTCTCCCAATCGACCAGACTGTGCTCGATGTCCACCGTAAGCCAGGCGAACCCGGTACGGGCCATCAGCCGCGCCGCCGGGATGCTCGCCAGCGACAACCACGTTCCCACTGACGCCTCGCCCGCTTTCAACGCGCGTTTGACCGGATTCGCTCGCATGGCGTTCCTTGAATTGTAGGCCAATCAATCGTCGTATTCACTGCGGTGGCGCGGCGGCAATTTGCGGGCGGACTTGCCGCGCGCGGGCAAACGAGGGCCGTGAGAGGCCCTTTCATCGGGCGGAAGCGGCTCGTCCTCGTCGTGGTAGTGGGGGTCTTCGTATTCCTTGTCCAATCGCTGACGAGGGGCGAGGGGTTGTTCAGGTTTGTCGCTCATGGGTTCCGCTCGCTACAGATTGGGTCTCCGACGGGTCGATAAGGGAATGAAGGTCAAGGGAAATTATAGCAAGCGGCCGCGCGGGCGAGGCCAACTTTTCGCCAGGTTTCCCTCTTTGCGCAGCCGGGCGCGGAGGATCCGGTCAGCCGCGCGACCAAGGGGGCTTGTCGATGCTGCGCAAGCTGGTCAAACGCACAACCCGGCGGGTCGCCCCGCGCTGGGCCGACCGGGTTGAAGGTTGGTGGCTCCTCAAACAGGCCGATTTGCTGCGGCAGCGTTGCGCGGCGGCCGGCAATTTGGAAGGCGTGGTAAACCTGTTCCTACGCAGCCGCACTTTTCGCGTGAATCAGAAGCGCGTCGAGATTCTGGCGCTGCTTGGCCTTCTCCAGAGGGAACCGCCGCGTCGCGTCTGCGAAATCGGCGGGGACAAGGGAGGCACCATTGCTCTTTTCGCTCAGGCGGCGGCGCCCGACGCTCAACTCCTCTCGCTGGACATCAACTATCGACCCGGGCTGATGCAGGCGCTGCCGCGCTTCGCCCGCCCCGGTCAAATAATCGCTTGCCGCGCCGCCGACTCGCATGATCTTGAAACCGAGGCGGCGGCTCGTCGGTGGCTCGGCGGCGAACGTCTGGACTTTCTTTTCATCGACGGAGATCACACCCTGGCCGGAGTCACCCGGGATTTCGTGATGTACGCTCCTCTCGTTCGTCATGGCGGACTCATCGCCTTTCACGATATCGTTCCCGATTACCGAACCCGATACGGGCGCGAAACTGCGTGCGATACCGGCGGAGTGCCGGTTTTCTGGGACAGCTTGAAGGGCGACGCGCGGTATCCGACACGCGAATTCATCGCGAACGCGGAACAGGACGGCTATGGGCTGGGAATCGTGGTCTGGCGGGAATGAGCGCCCCAGTCGCGCTTTACTCCGAGTCGTCGCCAAATGGGTCCGGGTCGTCGTCAAACGGCTCCAGATCGCGGTCGGTAAAGCCGAAATGGTGGGCCAGTTCGTGGATCACGGTCTTGCGGATTTCGATGATCAATTGCCGGGGGGTTGGGAAATCCTCCTCCAACGGGCGTTTGAAGATGAAGATGCGATGCGGCATATCGCGGACATCGACCACATCGCCGCCCCAGGGGCTGGTAACGTCAAGCGGCGCGAAATACCCGTAGACGCTCTCCCCGGCGTCGATCTCCTCCTCCGTGAGCCCGGCGTCGAGCAGGAACTCGCGGCTCGGCTCTTCCTCGACATCGATGACAACATTATTTAGGTACTTGTGCCAGCGTTCCGGCAGCGTCTCCATGACGCGTTCCACGATGGCGCGGAACCGGCGCATGTTCATCGGCTTCATGAATTCATGCTGCCGGGCCGCCGGGCCATTGTCAACCGGCGGTTCATGCCGCACAATGGTGCGAACGCGGCCAATGAACGTCCGGTGTTTCGAGAGGGCCTCCATGACCGTCAACGTCCAGGAAATCAACCGCAAAGCGCGCGACCTGCGCACCGGACTTGGGCCGCTCTTCTCGGAGATCAGCAAGGTCATCGTCGGCCAGAAGCTCATGGTGGACCGGTTGTTGATCGGTCTGCTGACGGGCGGACATGTATTGCTCGAGGGTGTTCCGGGGCTCGCGAAGACGCTGGCCGTGCGGACGCTGGCCCAGGGGCTGAGCCTGAGCTTCCAGCGCATCCAGTTCACGCCCGACTTGTTGCCCGCGGACGTTATCGGCACCCAAATCTACAATCCGCGCTCCGGAGAGTTCACCATCAAGAAAGGGCCGGTGTTCGCCAACCTGGTCCTCGCCGACGAGATCAACCGATCCCCCGCCAAGGTGCAGAGCGCATTGCTCGAAGCGATGCAGGAAAAACAGGTCACCATCGGCGACACGACCTATCCGCTCGATCAACCGTTCCTGGTGATGGCCACGCAAAACCCCATCGAGCAGGAAGGCACCTACCCGCTGCCCGAGGCGCAGGTCGACCGGTTCATGCTCAAGCTCAAGCTCACCTACCCGAACAAGGAAGAGGAGTTGGAGATCCTCAACCGCATGTCCTCGGTCGAGCCGAATTTGAAGATCAACGCAGTGCTGAAACCGGTCGACATCTTCGAGCTGCGCGCCGCGATCGATCAGATTTACGTGGACGACAAGATCAAGCGATACATCGTGGATATCGTACACTCGACGCGCGTGCCGGCGGAGTACGGGTTGGACATCGGCCCCTACATCCAATACGGGGCCAGCCCGCGGGCGACGATCTTCCTGACGCGCGCCGCCAAGGCGCAGGCGTTTCTCGACAGCCGGGGATACGTAACGCCGCAGGACATCAAGTCCATCGGCTTTGACGTGCTGCGCCACCGCGTCGCGGTAACGTACGAAGCAGAAGCCGAAGACATCACGTCGGAGCAACTCCTTCAGCGCATTTTCGACCATCTCAAGGTGCCGTGAGCCAGGGCTGCTCCCCCGGGACTTTCTCAGGAGCGCTACAGGCCGTGCACCGATGAAACACAAGCCTGAAGCGCAAGCGAAGGGCAACGCTTCGCTTGTGCTTCAGGCTTGTGTCCGAATTGTCCGACCGGCGTGGAGGCGGCCATGAGCCTGAGAAAGTCCCGCTCCGCTGTCACGCTACCCTCTCCACGGCCACCAGGCGAGAGAATAGAGCGGGTGCCGTTGTGCCGCCGGCAAGCAACGGCTATCCTTCCTGAATCGAAGGCGAAGAACGCCATTCCTAACGGAACTGCTCCATGCTGCAAGTTTTTTTTGAAATACCGACCCAGACGCCCTGGTTCACCATAGTCGGCGTACTGGTGTGTGTTGCGATCGTTTTTCTTTTGTGGTGGAAGAGCGTGGAGCCGGGCGAAAAGCGCAGCGGCAAGAATCTCGCCGTGCAACTGGCAGTCGCTCTCGTGGTCGGCTTTTTTGGGCTGCAGTTCGTCGCCTCGAAGTTGGATCATATCCCCATTTACGGCTTTGGAGTGATGCTGTTTCTGGCGTTCATCCTCTGCACCTGGCTGGCGGGTCGGCGCGCCGCGAAGCTGGGAATTGCCAAGGAACGGATTCAGGACCTGGCCATCTGGCTGTTCGTGGGCGGCATCATCGGCTCGCGGCTCACCTTTTTCTTTGTGGAGGAGAAGGTGCCCACGGATGCGCTTTTCACGTGGACGTTCCTCAGGAGGTTCTTCAGCATATGGGACGGCGGTCTGGTTCTTTACGGCTCGATCGTCGGCGGCACGGCGGCCTTCATCCTCGCCTACTTCGTTTTCCTGCGCAAGTACGGGTTGACGTTCTGGGGACTAACCGACATCGTCGCGCCGTCCTTGGCGCTGGGGATCTGCTTGGGCCGTATCGGCTGCTTGCTCAACGGGTGTTGCTACGGCGGCGTGGCCTGTCCGGACTGCTATGGCGTCCCGTACCCGCTCGCCGCGGCTCCGCGATTCGATTACACGGCACAGGGCCTCCAAACTGCCGCCGGGTTTACGCTGGACGATAGTACCCCGCTGGCGATTGTTGGGGTTGTCGAGAAGGGTTCTGCCGCGGACGTCGCCGGATTGAGGACGGGAGACCTCATCATCGAGGCGATTGGAAAGGACATCCATGTCCGGGACGACCTCGACAGGTTGCTCCGCAACGGCGAATGGCCGCGCGGCCAGAACGACCTGACGCTGACGGTGGTGCACCCGGGCGACCAAGAGCCAACTCAAATCGGGCCGTTCTATCCCAAGAGCATCCGCCTGTATCCGACGCAAATCCACGAGTCGATCAGCACGTTTCTCATTTTCCTGGTACTGCTTGCCTATGAGCCGTTCAAGCGGCGCGAAGGGTCGCTGATGGTTCTCTTCCTGCTGCTCTACCCCATTCATCGATTCATCGATGAGTTGATGCGCAACGACACCGAGCGCTACGCCCTGGGCATGACGTTTTCGCAATTCGTCAGTTTCGGCGTGTTCGCCGGCGCGATCGGGCTAAGCGCATGGCTGTGGCGCTGCCAGCCGGCGTTCAAGCCGGCGGACCCGCAACCGGCCTAGAGGATTCTTCCGTCGCGCTGGCGGCCTCGGACCCTGTGGAGGCGTTTGCGGACACGACGGCCGACGGGCCGAACCACCATTTCCATGCCAGAAGGACTCCCAGGCAGATGCCAAGGTGATCGAGGCCCACGTCGCGCCAGGAACCATTGCGCGACGGCACGAACTGCTGTAGGAATTCCGTTCCCATCCCGTGCGCTGACAGGAAAAGGAGCAGCAGCCATCGCCAGGGCCGCGGCATTTGCAGTGCGCCGGTTAGCACCGTGAGTAGGAGATAGGCGAGGACGTGTACCGTTTTTAGGATATAGTGCCGCACTTCATCCGACGGAAGGAGTGCCGCCGCGGCGTACGCGGGTTCCGGTCGAAGCAACGCAGCGGACCACGCGCCGACGTACAGAATCCAGAGCGTCCAGAGAAGGGCGGGCCTTCTCGATGGGGTGCGGAATCCTTCGCTCATGAGTCGCGCCGATCGTTGGGACCGGTACCTCCTATTTCATCCTTGAACTTTCATCGATCCACGGTGGAAATCCTCGCCATGGCCAGGCGGTTTGCTGATTGTACGCACTTTGGCTTCCGCGTTCTACGGGACCATTGTGCGTGGCTGCTTCCCTGTATCTGCGGGCGGCGATCCTTCTGAGCCCGACGCATGAGCAAGGGTGCGGCCACATCCCTTGCTTGCGCGTCGGGCTCCAAAATCCATCTCTTCGGAGGTGTGTGCGGTCCCGCAGGCTGGGCGCTAGAAATGAAACGGCGAGCGGGGCGTGTCAACCCCCGCTCGCCAAACCAAGAAACCGTGACGCGGGAGGCAGCGTGAGCTTTCCCGGCCACGGTTTCGGTTTTGGGGGCGTCCCAAGACATCCGAAGTCTTAAAGACTTCGGAAGTCTGTGCTGTCACTTCTTCTTGTGCTTGCCGAGGATTTCGACAGTCTTCGCCTCGTTCTTCTCTCCGGCCTCCGCCACGATCGCGACATGCTCGCCGTCATGAACGTCCTTGAAGGTGGCGGGTTCACGCTTGACCTCGCCCTTTTCCTTGCCTTCGCGAATGACTTTCTCAAATTTGGTCTCAGGTCCAACCTTGAAGGTCTTCTTTTCCTCTTCCACGTTGCCTTCCTCGCCCTTCTTTTTCTTGTGGTGAACCAAGACCGTAATGGTCCCCGCGTCCGTGTCCTTGTCTTTTTCCACGTTTACGACCACGCCGTGAACGGCATGATGTCCCTTTTTCTTTTCCTTGGCCTCGCCCTTGCCGGCCGCATCGACGAACGCCGAGAAGGTGAACAAAGCCGCGAGCGCGAGCAGTGAATGAAACAGACGCATGGTGGCACCCCTTCCTCTTGGTGAATCCCTATCCCGAATTGGCTGCGATTGACGCAATTGTCAACCTTACAAACCGCGTGAACGTCGGCAGGTTCCGACGCCGCCACAGAAAGTGAGAAAATCTTCAGATTTCGGTCCGATCTGAACCTTAGTAGTTCGACTGTTTCCATTTGACGGTGATGGTACGCGAAAAGACTCCAAGAGGACTGGGGAGAGCACCCACGCACGCCGACGTTCCGTGTCTCACGGCCTCGTGAGACACGGCGGTTTTTCGACACAAAAACTGTCAGGGCAATGGTTTAGGAACCAAGGTGTGCGTGTGCACATGAGTGAGACACGAGAAACCGACTTGGTGAGACAATGTCCCTTGCATCGGAAAGCGGCCGAGGATTGAGGCAGTCGAAGTAGAAAACGCCATCCGGGCTGGATTCGGGTCAGCAACAGCCGCTGCCACGCCCATGGTAGGTCGGCAGTGTCACGATGACCGCCGGTGTTTTTGCTAGCCGTTCGGCGGCGGCATCTGAAACGGCGGCCGGGATTCCACGTTGAAGAACGTGGCCGTGGGCGTCGTCTATGAGGTCTTGCGGGCCGGTATACGTCGCCGTGCGTCCGGTGAAGATCGCCGGGCCATCCAGTTCCTCGGGAACCTTGAACGCCGCGACCTCGACGCTCTCGAGCATGACGGATTCTAGTAGCTGCGGATACTCGCGCGGGTGCAAGTGGCGATAGGGAATCTTGGCACGCACCTCGACGCGGCCGAACCCAGCGTTGGTCAGGGCACGCAGATATTCTGCCAGAGTGAGGCAACCGGATATGCATCGCGCCCGCAGCCGGGCGTCCTCCGCGAACTCCGCCGGCAACGGCACGGGCGTGACTGGGTCGGACGTGGAGAACATTCCCCCCGGTTTCAGCGCCCGAATCACCTCGGCCAGCGCCGTTTTCAGATCGCCGGGCGTGAAGACGTTGAACAGGCAATTCTGCGCGAGAAGCGTCGCGCACGCATCCGGCACGGGCAGCGCGAGGGCGGTGCCGGGGAGCAGAGTCACGAATTCAGGGTGAAACCACGGATTGAGCCGGGCGGCTTCCTCGAAATTACGGTGTGCGGCGTCGCGCATTTCCGCCACCGGGTCAACGGCAATGACGCCTCCGGGCCGCCGGGCAAAGTAAGCAAATTGCAATGCCTCCAGCCCGCCGCCGACGCCGACGTAAAGGATCGTGTCATTGCCGCGCAGGTCGCGTGGGTCTACCGTCGAACCACAGCCGTAGTTCATCTCCAGCATTGCTTTGGGAACGACGAGGTCCGGCAACCGCCAAACCGGCGACGCGGTGCAACACAGCGCCGCATCGGAATTCCGCGCCGCCTCGGCGTAAACGTCTTCGACGACTTGGAGGTAATCACTCATACGCGTTCCCTGTCAGAAGCCGACCGACGACCATGAGCGATTGCGCGCTCATCATACCCATCCTACGGATTGGCAAAACCCGAGCCGGGCGGGCGATACAATCTTGTCGTTCTTGGCGCGGGAACGGCCCGCCTGGCTCGGCGCTGTCGCGGACGTTGAAGCCGTATCTAACGGTGGCGGACGATTGGAAGTAGGCAGGCGACGCGTGCCAACGCACGCGATTGACGCCGCGCGTCGCCAGATTGATGCGTTCGTTGTTGCGTTGGCGGCGCTAGCGAGTCTCTTCGGCGTAACGATCCGCGCGCCGGTAGAGCGTGGCCGTTGGCGTTCGCTCCAAAACAGACCATTCGGCCGACCTATTGAAATAGCTGTCGTAACCCGATCCGGTGTGGGTGAGCGCCAGGTCGAACCGTCCGTAGCGTTTTTGGCATGCCTCGACGTAGGGGCCGGGATCGTTCTCGGCGACGACATACTCATGGAGCCATTGATCGCCGTAGACTTCGCAGCGGTCATCGAGATACACCCGTAACTCCGGCGTGTAGTAGATGAGGAAGCCGCCGAACTCATACTCATTGAAGATCGGCGCGCCAGGTTTTGCTTCCGCTTGCCGGCGCAGTTCGGGCAGCAGTTCCACGGGCCAGATTTCGGGATCGAGCCGCGCCCAGCCGTGTCCCAGGACAGGGACCGGCGCCTGCGCGGCTTGCAGGCCGAATGCCAAACCCACGAGAGCGAACGGCAGCAAGGCGGGCCGCCAGTTCCATCGTGGCGATGATTTCGCCGCGGGGAATCGAAACAGGTCGCTCCCCGGCCGAGCGAGCCAGGCGGCCCAGCGCGTGTACGGCAACAGATCCGCGAGGGCTAGCGTCGCGGTTATGGCGAACAACGGCGCATGGCGAATGCGCATGCAGGCGAGCGCCAGCCACACCAACGGCAACAGCCAGGTGACGCGCCATTTGCCGGGCATAACGCCGAGAAGCGCGACCAAATAGACCAGGCCGAAGCCTAACACCATCACCCCGTCCGGCCGTGTTGGGTTGAGCGGCGCGTGCTCTTGAATGATCTCGGGCAGGTGGGGCATGTGCATGATCGCGTACCACGTGCGCGGCAACTCGACGCCATAAGGATTCACAAACGCCGTCAGCCCGCAGACAACGATCAGGACGGCCAGGTCGAGTATCGAACGCCGGCTTTTCAACGGCGTGTGCAGTCCGAGTACCCGCCACCCGCACCATCCGAGCCAGGCCAAACCCATCGTTCCCAGCCCGCCGAGCATGCCGCCGTGGATGTTGGTCCAAACAATGAAAAGCGGAATCAACCAGGCCAGCCGGCGCAGGTTGATTCGCCCGGCCTCGAAATCGACGAGCCTGGCGAAGGTTATGCCGAGGAATGCGATCGTGAACAGGTGCGGGCGCACATGCAGGTGCGACGTGCTGGCGGCAAACAGCAAAACGATGACGAGTACAGTAAGCGACCAATGCAAGCCTGCGCGCAGCAACCGATGCGCCGCCCAGGTAAAGAGTGCGGCAATACCCACCGTGGCGGCGAGCAGCAAGCTGTCAAAGCCATCGACGCGGTGAATCAAGGCCATCGCGCATTCGCCGAGCCATTCATAGGGCGTCCACGGTTGGCCGCCGAAGGTGTAGCTGAACGGATCGTGATCGAGGAATTCGCCGGTGGTGAGAATGCGTTCGCCGACGACGGTGTGCCAAAAGGTGCCGGGATCGCGGAAAAGCCGTTCTCGGCCGCCGATGAGAAGCACCAGCCAGACGCCGAGGAATATGCCGGTCTCCGGCCGCCAGAACTGTGCAATCCACATCGGTCGCGGATTGTCCGAGCCGGCCGATTGAACGTGCGGGCGTTCGGTGCGCTCCAAAGAGTCAAGCATGGACGACGCCTCCCAAGGAGCGCGGAGCGGATTCAGGTGAGGAGACTGCAATCGTCCGATTTCCGAGCGTTCGGAGGATCAGGTAGCTTACGAGCAATGCCGGCGCCATCCACACAAACCATTTCGAGGTGAACCGTAGCAGGTTCAGGGTGAGCGCAAGGCCGTTGATGAGCAGATAGGCGCCCAGCGCAAGAGCGAACAGCGAGCGGCGATCCGCGGTTTGGACGAGGACCGCCAACTGAACGATGGGCAACAGCAGCACTACCAAATCAAACGGCCACGCGCCGTAGGATGCCGTCACGAATGAGACCAGCAGCAGGAGGGGCATCTGCTCCGCCCAGTCCCATGTTTTCCGACGCCTGATCCAGTGCGGAACGAACCATGCCAGGCCGGCCAAGGTGGGGACGAACTGGAGATAGAACATCTCCCCTCCGACGAGCACGCGCAGGAAGGCGCCGGGAGTTGGTGAGATCCATTGCTCGGGCGGGTGCTGGCCCATGGCCTCGCGGTATTGGCTGATGACCGTGGGGTTGCACAAGAGCGCAATCAGCATCGCGGTCAGCCCGGCGAGTCCGCCTCCTAGCAACACCGTCCAGCGTCGTCGATCCAGCGACCAAAGCAGCAGCGCCAGCCAAAACAGATAGGCGAGGTGTGGTTTGATCGCGATGAGCACAGTCGCCGCGCCTGCGAGCCAACCTCGCCCGCGGCGCTCGAAGTGCAGGAAGCCCACGACGCCTAGCAGAAGCGCCGGGCCGATCTGCCCCGCTTGCAGGACGAACAACGTTGGCAGGAACGTCAGCGCCAATGCCCACGCGATCCAGCGATGTTTCGCCGATCCACCGTAAAAGCGCCAGGACCAATCGGCGCAAAAGACGACGCTTGCCAGACTCAGGGCGAGCCATAAGAGTTGACTGGCGCGAGCCGGAAGCAAGCCGAACGGCATGACGAACGGGAGCGTCCACGGCGGGTTCCACATCATGATCGCTTCGTCGGTGTCGCGGCCCGCGAGCTGTTGCAGCGGCAATAATTTTGCCGGGTCGTAGGGGTTCTCGCCCACGGCGTTCAGCCGACCGGCCGCCCAGTACTCCACGAAGTCATCCATGGGCATGATGGCCGGGTTGGCCATCAGATGTGCGACTTGCAAGAGGATTACGATGCCGAGAACGACGAGGCCGCAGACAAGAAAGAGGCGTCGCGAGGGCGATCGGTTGATGGGAGTTTCCTGCATGCGACGCTTCACCTGCTCATGCGGAAGGCGGGGAATTATGCTGCCGCCAAAACATAGGTCACTGTTGCACAGTGGGCAAGAAAGAGCCAATTCCATCACGAATGCGCGAAAGGACGAAATCACGAAAAGAGGAGACACTGAAGCGTCTCTATGGCTCTGTTACCGGCCCTCCTTGCTTTTCTCGTGCTTTCGTCCTTTCGTGTTTTCGTGATTGTTTTCTTCAGGGTGCCGGTGGAGTGCGACGCACGAAGACCAGCGCGACGGCATCCTCGTGTTCGAGTTGAAAGCGCGGGTCCTTGCGGAGCAGGTTGGTGAGCACCATGCCTTTTTCCGCGATGACGACGTTGGCGGCGACAAGGTCCGGGTCGTCTTCCCAGCCGATGCCGCCGGCCCAGGTGTTGCTGCACCGCAAAATCTTCTCGTCGCCATGCAGGTTCGTGCGGCCGTCGAGCGACACCGGCATGCGCGGCAGGCGCCAGATCAGGTAGCCGCCCCAATTGAAGTGATTGAAGATCGGCCCCTTGTCGCCGCGGGCTTCCACGACTTGAATCGCCTCGACGGGATACGTCGTCGCCACGCTCGCTTGTAGCCGTTGGTTCGTCAGACCTTGCTGCAAAGCAACGACGGCGGCGACGATGCCCGCCACACCAAACAGAATTGCGTTGCGTCGCCAGGTAAGCGGGAACTCCGCCACGCCAACCACGCCTTTGCCGAGCGGTGTGGCCAGGATCGCCGCGGAAGCCAGCACCAAGAACCACACGTCGCGCCGATGGTGGAATGCCAGGAACGCGGTCCCTGCCAGGAGCAATACGTCAAACGTCGAAAGACGCGCCCGCCGGCCCAGCGTGAACGCTGCGAGACCGAAGAGCGCCAGCACCAGCCACTCCCATGTTTCCCGAAACTCGAGCGGTCCGAATTCGAGAATGATGCGGTATGCCTGAGTTTGCGTCGCGTAATCACGCACGACGTCATAAAGGTGATACCCGTAAGGATTCACCAACGTGGCCGCCGTGGAAGCGATCGTCAACACCGGCAGCTTCCACCATGACGCGAAGCGCGGCCGTTCGATCCGTTTTGAGAAAGAGAGCGCCAACAATCCGTCGAGGATGGCCGCGACGCATGCCAGGCAGAGCAAGGCCAACCCGTAGACAAATTGAATGTGGACGTTCGCCCAGACCACGAACACGACGGGCAGAAGCCAGACGGTTTTTCGCTCCGTGCCGGCGCGCAGGTCGAGTACCACGTCGAGCGTCAGAGTGCTGAAAAGGAACGTCAACAGCCAGGTGCGTTCGTTCATGAGCGGCACGAGCGTCACGACCATCGCCGCGGTCAGCAGAAAGGCGGGCAGGAAGCGCGGCACCCGCTTGGCGATCAACCGATGCACCGCCGCCGTTACCGCGACGCTCGCCACCGTGCGATACAGGACAATGCCCCACAGCCCGATCGCCTGATGGATCAGGTACAGGACCACGTCGAACAGCCAGCTATAAGCCATCCAGGTCTTCTCTGTGCCGCCCTGGGAAAACGGATCGTGGTGTGGGACGGTTCCCTGCTCGATCACCCATTGGCCGGTGCGAAGATGCCACCACACGTCGGGATCGGCCACTGCGCGGACGCTGCCGATCACGGGAATGGCATAAAGCGCGGCACAAAGAATCATCGGGACCAGAGAAGACGTGCGCGATGAAGGCGATCCAATGGTTTCCGTATTGGTTAACTCCGGTAACCAATTTTCTCCGGTGAAGCGAAGGCCGGGCAGCATGAAATCGATCCTCGCGCGAGTTTTCTTTTTTAAGCTGACAGCTATCAGCTAATAGCTGTTAGCTATCAGGAAGGGACCAAACGCAATCGCACGTGACGGACCCACTACCTCCAAAACCGCGTCCAAGGATAGGTCGCGCCGTCGCCGCACGCAAATCCTTGACAATCCTTCGATCCAAGTGCGACAATCCCCGACACGTCTCGGACCGCGCACGGATCGGTTCGACTTCTCTCCACTCTTGTTCTGGAGGCTGTTCCCATGGCGACCGCAACCGCTGAAAAGGCCCGCACCACCGTCAAGCCGCCCAAGGTCAAGGACCAGCCGCTGCTCATCGGCGGCAAATGGCTCGACAGCGTTTCCGGCAAGACGTTCCCGACCACGAACCCGGCGACGGGCGAAACCATCTGCCAAGTAGCCGAGGGCGACAAGGCCGACATCGATTTGGCCGTGAAGGCCGCCCGCAAGGCGTTTGAGTCGGGTCCCTGGCCGAAGATGAACGCCTCCGAGCGCGGCCGCCTGATGAACCGCCTGGCTGATCTGATCGAGCAAAACGCCAACGAATTGGCCGCCCTGGAATCGCTCGACAACGGCAAGCCGATCCGCGACGCCCGCGCCGCCGATTTGCCGCTTACGATCAAGTGCTACCGCTACTATGCCGGCTGGGCCGACAAGATTCACGGCAAGACTATTCCGGTCGAGGGCAATTTCTTCTGCTACACCCGCCACGAACCGCTCGGCGTCGTCGGCCAGATTATCCCGTGGAACTTCCCGCTCCTGATGCAGGCATGGAAATGGGGCCCTGCCCTCACCACTGGCTGCACGGTTGTCCTCAAGCCGGCCGAGCAGACGCCACTCACCGCCCTGCGCGTCGCCCAACTGGCTCAGGAAGCCGGCTATCCAGACGGCGTGATCAACGTCGTCCCCGGCTACGGCCCGACCGCCGGCGCGGCCGTCAGCAGCCACAAGGACATCGACAAGGTCGCATTCACCGGCGAATACCTCACCGGCCAGCTCGTCATGGAGGCCGCCGCCAAGAGCAACTTGAAGCGCGTCAGCCTGGAACTCGGCGGCAAAAGCCCGAACATCATATTCGCCGACGCCGATCTCGACTCCGCCATCGACGGCGCCTACTTCGGTCTCTTCTTCAACCAGGGCCAATGCTGCTGCGCCGGCAGCCGGCTCTTCGTCGAAGAGAAGGTCTATGACCAGGTCGTCGACAAACTCGTGAAGCGGGCCCAGTCGCAGAAAGTCGGCGACCCGTTCGACCAGGCCACCACCCAAGGCCCGCAGGTCTCGCAAGAACAATGCGACCGCGTGATGCGTTACATCGACGCCGGCAAGAAGGAAGGAGCCAAGCTGCTGACCGGCGGCAAACGCATTGGCGACAAAGGCTACTTTGTCGAGCCGACGGTCTTCGCCGACGTGAAGGACGACATGACCATCGCCAAGGACGAAATCTTCGGACCAGTCATGAACGTGCTGAAATTCAAGAATGTCGATGAAGTGATCCAGCGCGGCAACCACACGTTCTACGGCCTGGCCGCCGGCGTCTGGACCCGCGACATCAGCAAAGCCCACCGCCTCGCCAACGGCCTGCGCGCGGGCACGGTCTGGATCAACTGCTACGACGTCTTCGACGCCGCCGCCCCCTTCGGCGGGTTCAAGATGAGCGGATTCGGGCGGGAGTTGGGGGAGTATGCGCTGGAGATGTATACGGAGGTGAAGACGGTGTATGTGAATTTGGGATAAGGCGCATCCACGTAGGAATCTCGTTCCCAAACTCCGTTTGGGAACGATTGTCCGCGAAACTCTGTTTCGCGTGTGGGCCAGCACGCGAAACGGAGTTTCGACCCGCGCGTTCCCAAACAGGAGTTTGGGAACGAGGGAAAACTCCGTTTGGGAACGAGGGAAAGCTCGCCCCCAATCACACTATGCATACCTCCGGAATTGGCTCTGGCGATGGCCCACAGCAACTCGCTGATCCTGGCGAGCTACCGACCTGGGCGCTGGAGTATGCGGACGCGGCCCTACGTTGCGGCTTGAAAGCGCCGGAAATCGAAACCCACTTAGTGATGAAAGGGCTGTCCCACTCGATAGCAGTCCAAGCTGCGCCGAGATGTTTAGAGATTCGCATCCAGGTTTTCGAAAAGTCCCGGAAACGAAGAGCAAGGTGGAAGGCGATCAACCGGGTAGCGTCACTCGTGGTTGCGGCTGGATACCTCGTCGTTAGTTCCTTGGCAATGGGACCGGAGGGATTTCTCCGCAGCCTCCTGTTTCTGCTCCTGCCGTTGGCATGCATCTGGTTCTCGGAGGCCATGGGTAAGCAAGTCGGCCGTTTCGGGTCTTTCGGACCTTACATAAACTGCCCAACGCCTGCAGGCTTCCTCATTATCGGAGCGTGGCTCTATCTCCTGGCTGCGCCACTCACCATAATCGGACTCATCCTGTTTGGGGGCCCGCTTAGGGGGCGATAAACGCGCTGAAACCGCCTGTGTGTTTGACTGGATTAGCTGTGCGGAGGCATGGAACGTGCGCTGTCGAAAATGCGGTTCGATCAACATGGACGATTTGCCGCCAAATGTATTTGTGCGCCGACCGGGCCACAAGTGCATTGATTGCGGTCTCCGGATGCGGCCGCGCGGCTCGGCTTGGTTATATCTGCTCGTCATCTTGATCGGGTTGGCATTTATTGGGATAGGCTGCTGGGCGACTGTGGAAACTATGACGAAGGACAAACCCGATATGCTTGAGCTTCCATGGGGTCGCATGGTTTCTTTCATGCTGTTAGGCGGCGCATGCGCCGGATGGGCAATTTGGCAACTTCGGCTGCGGGCACCCATGCGGGATGAGCCGACTGAAGATTTGGGCAGGTAAAGGTCGGGAGTGTAAAGAGTACTCGCGCGGACGTACCCGACGTGCCGAACGGGTTCGTCATTCTGCCAAACAGCTTCGCATGTTGGCCCGCCTGGTTCGGGAGGAATTTGGATGAGAAAGAAAGACTTCGACAAATTGGTGGCCAGCGTTCGGCAAGCGGGGACCATCAAGCGCGGGGAAGCGAGACCGAGCCGCGTCACCGAGTTTGCACCGGTCGACGTGAAGGCAATCCGGCGACGGCTTGGGAAGTCGCAGTCGGAGTTCGCCCGCATGATCGGGGTTAGCGTCGCGACCTTGCAGAATTGGGAGCAGGGCCGGCGTCGGCCGGAAGGGCCGGCCAGGGCCTTGCTAAAGATCGCGGCGGCCAATCCAGAAGCAGTGTCGGCGGCGCTGGCAATCTAGGCGACCCAGCCGTTCCGCGAAGCAGTAATAGCCGACGAGGGCGGCGGATTACTGCCGAAGGCCACACGAACAATTCGCGCGCACTAGCTTGGTGATGCGGCGGGGCCATTCGCCGAAGGTGATGCAAGTTCCTCGATTCCAACGACGTGGATGAGGTCCACCTGGAAGGTTCGGTCATACGCACTGCCGCCGGGGTCGTTGGTGATCCCAATGATAGCCGAGCGCCGTCCAACCATGATCAAATCAGGGTGCCGGATATCGTAGGTCGTCCCGGTGGTGAGGACAACCCGAAACGGCTTAAACGGCTGGCGGCGGGCCGCGGTGTGCAGATCGACTTGGGTCATGGGCAAGGTGCTCCTTATCACGAAGCTTACCCAAGTCAGGCCCGCATCTCAAGGGGCCGCGGGGGTATCCTGCCCGACGCCCGGCGGGCAGCGCCTAGCCACTTCCTGCGTGCAAAATCCCGTGATCCGTTTCTGGTCTTGTCTGCCTTCCGAAAAATGGCTATGAGCGGCCGCTTGGGCAAAGTGGAGTCGTGCGCTCATGAATAGAAAAACCGTTGGCCGTCCTGAATCGGTTTCTCGCACCAAGGCGGGAATCGGCGTTCTGCTTGTATTCTGTCTCTTACCGGCGATTCCTTCCTGTCAAGATTTGCGGACGCGCGACGCCTTGCCTGCGCTTCTTCAAACGGATTCGACCACGAGTATCCAAGAGGGCGAAATCACATTGCGGGACGGCGAGGAGACAATAGTCCCCTACCTGAAACCGTTTGCGACGCCTCCCCGATTGGTGATCGTGGAGCTGCGACGGCCCGAGTTTCTCAAGAAGCCGTTCAGCAAAAGCGATTTCCAATTCGTGATCGAGGCGCCCAACTACTTCAAGATCCGAAGTTTGCACGACGAACACGCCTGCGGTTCCTGGGCGGTGGTCAAGTGGCGGGCGGAGGGCATTCTCGCGGCCGTCCCGCCGGCAAGCGAGCCGTCGGGTCAGGGTGGGTTGCTGCCGTCCGCCAAAACGCCGCAAGACAAGATCATTGAGAGAACGAAGCAGTTGGGGGGAACCGTTGAACTCGTGCCGCCGCTTCCCACCGGCAATCTCATGGGGCTTGATCTTCACGCCACGCGAACCACCGATGCAGACCTGGCGTTGCTCGACGGCCTGCCGGGCATCCGCTCATTGAATCTGTACGACACGAAAGTCACGGACGCGGGCTTGAAACACCTGAGCGGTTTGACCGAGTTGCAGACGCTCTACCTGAACGAAACCGGCGTGTCGGACGTCGGCCTGCAATCGCTGCGCGGCCTGACCAGCCTCACGGTACTAGGTCTGATGAATACGCGCGTCACCGACGAAGGGTTGCGTCATCTCACCGGCATGGCCCATCTTCGCGAGTTGAGCCTCGGCGGGGCGAAAATCACCGATCAGGGTCTGGCGCAACTGAAGGGATTGAAGAGTCTGAAGCTTGTCGTCCTTGCGCACACGAGCGTCACCCCGGCCGGCGTCCAGGACCTCAAGAAGGCGTTGCCGGGGGCGCAGATTGTTGAGTGATCACAGGCCTACTCTTGATAAATTTCCGATGTCTCCGAGACTTCGAAAGTGTAAGAAGATGTCACCTCCGGCGAATTTTCCGCGGCCGACACGAGCGACGGCTTCATCCGCAGATAGATCAAATAGCCGATCAGCCCCAAGATCCAGAAGATCACGCGTTGCACAAGCGAGCCGAGCACGCCTAGGGAGGGCGCGCAATTCATCCGGTCGTACATCGCGCCGAAACCCCACTCACCCAGGCCGAGACCGCCGGGGAGACCGGGCAGCGCCTGAATGACCAGGCCGATCGGAATAACCAGGAAATGCTCCTGCACCGTGGGAATGCGCAGCGTCGGCTCCGCAAGCGTTCGGACGGAGAAGTAGAACGTCAGAACGAAGCCGAAGAAGCCGATGAACGCCATCAGCATGACAAGATAAACACTCCATGGCCGGCAGCGATACATCCAGATGGCCCGCCAGAATTCGGCGGCGGAGTGGCCGACTTTCGGCAGCCGGCTCAGGCGTTCCGCGAAGCGCTCGGCCCGTTCATGCGAAAGCAAGCCCATCGGGAACCAGACCAACAAGCTCGCGGCGCAGATGCCGGCCGCCGCGATGACGATACGTCTCGATTCTTCCGCCGTGTCGCTTTGGAATTGACCGGCTATCCACGAGACGCCTCCCACCACGGCGACGAACCAGATTAGCGCCCAGAGAGCGAACATACGATCCATCACGACGGTGGCGACGGCGACGGTGCGCCGGTCGTGCTCCCGCGCCAGGAATGCGGCCTTGAGCAGATCGCCGCCGACGGAACCAGGAAGGAAGTTGTTGAAGAAGAAGCCGACCATCCCAAGCCGCAAGGCGTCGCTGATGCGAAACGGCAAGTCAACCGCCCGCACCAGGACGTACCAGCGAACGAACGAGAGCAAGACACTGGCCAGACCGATGAGGAGGGCGAGACCGAAGAACCCGGGATGCGGAATCGGCTGGCCTTGCTCTACATGCGTGTTCCAGATGTCGGCCAGCCCGGGGTTGCCTTCGGGCTGCCAATTCTTCCAGATCACCCACGTGAGCAAGGCGAAGGCGACGCCGTACTTGCAGCCATTTATCAGAAAGCGTTTATTCACGGAAACGTCCTCGGGGTCCACTCTTGCAACAGGCGGGCGTTCACGACCATTTCCCACGCATTCTGTTCGTAACATCCGTTTCTGTCCAGCGCACCTTGCTGTCGTGGTGCGCCAACGGGCGCCGGATGGAATTGACACCCGCCGGAAGCTCCCCTATTCTTCACTCTAATCCCTGGGGCTGTGGCGCAGCTGGGAGCGCGTCTGAATGGCATTCAGAAGGTCGCGGGTTCGAGCCCCGCCAGCTCCACTTCCTAGCAAATCTGTCGGCAACGCTCGTTAAGTGTACTTCACGATGCCCGCATGTCAGGTCACCCCTGCAAGGTGACCCACGGTGGTGCCAATATTCAATGGATCTGGTTGGAAGCCTTTCGGATGTGCAGGCCGTTGTTCTCGCCGGCGGGCTGGGAACACGGCTGCGTCCAGCGGTGGCGGACCGGCCCAAGGTCCTGGCGCCGGTTCATGGTCGGCCCTGGGTGATGTTCCTCCTCGATCAGTTAGTCGACGCCGGCATCCGTCAGGTGGTGTTGCTGACGGGTTTCAAGGCGGATCAGGTCCAGGATGCGCTCGGCGACGACTATCGAGAAATGCGCCTCGTCTACTCTCAGGAACGCGCCCCGCTGGGAACGGCCGGGGCTGTTCGCGCCGCGTTGCCGCTTTTGACAAGCCGCATGATCCTTCTGATGAATGGCGACTCGTATTGCGCGGTCGATTTGGCCGGCTTGCGAGAGTTGCATGGCCGCCGGGAAGCGGACCTCAGCATGGTGCTCGCCCAAAGTCCGGATTCGTCGCGCTTCGGAACGGTTCGCGTGCGTGAGGATGGTCGCGTGGTCGGCTTTGAGGAGAAGACGCAATCGGACGGCGGTTGGATCAACGCCGGAATCTATTTGATGGCGACGTCCTTGATTGCGGAGATCGCGCCACAGCGGAAAGTTTCGCTGGAGAAAGAGAAGTTTCCGGCTTGGATCGGCAGCAAAGCATTCTACGCATTCCACACCGAGGGGCGATTTCTGGACATCGGAGCGCCGGAGTCTTACGCCCAGGCAACCGCGTTCTTCGATTTTTGAAGAAATGCGTAGGTGCTTTGTCAATGGGGAAACGCCGGGTTGGAGTTCCGGCTCCAGCCGGTATTGTCCGGCTGAAGCCGGAACTCCAACGCATCCGTTTCTTATCGGAAGAACCCAATCCAGAAGCTGAAGACCTGTTCGTTGTCGCCGGGGCCCTTGACGATGGGAAAGCCGAGGTCGAGGGCGATCGGCACCGGGCCGAGCATGGGAACGACGAAGCGGAGACCAACGCCGGCCGACACGCGATAGTCGCGTATTTCCGTGTGGCTTTCGACCGTGCCCGAATCGACGAACCCGACCGCGTAAATATGATCGTTCGCTTTAAGCGGGATTTGGTATTCGAGGCTGTTGAGGAGCATGAAATCGCCGCCCACCTTGAAGCCGTTCTGCTCCGGGCTAATCCCGCGGAATTGGAAGCCGCGCATGCTCTGGAAACCGCCGGCATAAAAGCGCTCGAAGACGGGCGCCTGGGACCCGGCGATGGTAACCTGATTGTGCATGGCCAAAACATGCTTGCCACTGCCGTCGGCGCGTTCCCAGATCGTCCAGTACTTGTTGAATTCGGCATTCCCGACGGGAAAGGTGAAGTCGCCCAGGACTTGCTCGACGGAGAGATTGAATTTGCTCCCGTCGGTCGGCCGCAGGTACGAGTTGCGCGTGTCGCGCGTGACGCCGACCGACATGCCCACCAAGAAGTTGTCGCCCACAGCGTTCTGAAAGGTCTGCGGCTCCCAAGGCGGAACGTTGTTAATGTTGACGTTCTCGAGACGCGTGCTGACCGACGCCGACCACTTCTCGTTGATCTGCCGGCCGACCGTGACGCGCATGCCGGTCCGCGCTTCGTCGTATTCATTGTAATTGTGTGTGTAGTAATACCCGCTGATGCCGAAGAAGTAGGGCGAGTCGAAGATGGCTGGATCGCGGAAGCTGACCGAGTAGCGTTGCAACTGCGTGCCCGGCACCGCCTCGGCCCGGAACTCTTGGGCGTTGCCGCGGAAGGCCCGGCCTTCCCAGATATCTTCCCAGCTGGTCGGAAACCGCATGATGTCGAAGTTGCGCTCGTTAAGCACGATGCTGCCGGTCAGGCCCGCGTCGGAGTTGACGCCGACGCCGAACAACAGGCTGCCCGTGCGCGTTTCCTGCACCTGGACCAAGATATCCTTGAATTCGGCATCGGCGTTGTCGTCGATTACGCTGACCGTCGGCCGCACGCCCTTCTCGGGGCTGTTCTCGAAGATGTTCATCTTGAGTAGATTTGCCTCCGCGCGGCGCAGTTCCGGGTAGCTGAGGATCTGGCCGGGGTATAAGGGAATCTGGTTCAGAATGCGGTTCTGCCGTGTCTTATCGTTGCCGACGATGATGATTTCCTTGACCCGCGCGGCCGGCTTTTCCTCAACCTGATAAACGACCATTACTTGCCCGGGATCCTGGCCCCATACAAGCTGCGGATTCACGTAGCACTGGTGGCCTTGGGTGCCGATATAGTCCTTGATGCTTTCAACGTCCTTTTGCACGGCTTGACCGCTGAACGGCTCGCCCGGTTTCGCGCCACATAGCCGGATAAGCTCGTCGGGCTTGCAACTCTTCGCGCCGACAATTTGCGGCCGCTCCGTGAGCTGGTAGCGCAGCCCTTCGTCGATGTGGAAAATAAGGTCGACGTGACGGTAATCGGCGGCGTAGCGCATTTCGCGTGAGACCTTGACATCGTGAAAGCCAAAGGAGCGGTAGTAATCGATCAGCGCGCTGGCGTCGGCGTCAACCAGGGTTGGGTTGTATTCGCCCTTGATCAAGCCCAGCAACGCGCCGGATGTCTTGATGTGCGTTTTCAGCACGCCCCCGCTGACGAAGGTGTTGCCGACGAAGTCGATGTCGTTGATTTTTACGGTAGGGCCTTCGGTGATGTTGAACTCGACCGTGGTATCGCCCTCGTTGCCGCCCTTGAGGAGGTCCACCTGGGCAAAGGGGCGGCCCGCCTGGTTGTACTTGGCGGCGATGAGCTGGCAGGCATGGACGTTGGCGCGTGGATTGAGAATGCCGCCGACGCGCAGGCCGGTCAGGGTGTTCATCTCATCGGGCTTGAGGTGCTTAAGGCCGTTGTACTTGATCTCTTGAATGGTGCGCGGGTACTCGGTGAACAGGAAATAGACGACCACCTTGCCGTCGGCGTCGCGTTTCACGGCTCGGACATTGGCGAACTGGCGCGTGGCCATAAGTGCGCGCACGTCTTCGTCGACGAGGTCCGCGGAAAACTCGCCGCCCGGCCGTGTCTTGACGATGCCCATGATCTTCTGGGTCGGCACCTGATGGTTGCCGTCGGCGATGACGTCCGCCACCAGCACTTTTCCCTGCGTGGACGGGGCCTGAGCAAGGCAAGCCGCCCCGCTGAGGAGCAGGGCCGCCAGCACCACGCCGGCCCGGAGGCGCGTCGGCAGCGGAAAGCGGTCGGTCGCTTGCATGGGGTCTTCCTAACGTCGGGTTGGCGATGTCCGGTTCCAGGGAGGGCGAGGGGATAGCCAAAGGCCTGAAAAGTGTCAAGCCGCCTTAAGGGAAACTTTAATCCTTTTCGGGTTAAAGCGCGTGCCAACCCAAAAAAGGCGAGCTATGTTTGCAACGTGGGAAGGAATACGGATAAGCGGCGCGGACTGCGGAGTTGGCGTTCGCGCTGATGTCGTTTGCGCGAGGGGGGATGATCGTGCCGACACTCGAAGTGCTTCCGAGCCAGGAGAAACCCGGCGATAAAGAAGGGGAAATCTTCTCGTGCGCGTTCACGCAGGATAGCGAATTCGCACTATCGGGGGGTTGGGACGGCCAGATGCGCCTTTGGGAAGTTGCGACGGGCCGCCAAGTAACCTCCTTCAAAGCGGGGGCCAAACCGCTGTCGGCCTGCGCCATCGCACCGGGCGGGAAGCAGTGGCTCTCCGGATCGATGGACGGCGTCATGGCCTCCTGGGACCCGGTTTCGCATCAACAAACGTCGCTCTTCTTGGCGCACACCAGGCCGGTCGCCGCCATCGCCTATTCCCCCGACGGGCAAATTGTCGCCACCGCCGGCTGGGACCGTAAGCTCTCGCTTCGCAAAGTGGCCACGATCCGGGAGGGGCAAAATCTGAGCGGGCATTCCGACCTCGTCGCCGGCTGCCGCTTTCTGCCGGACCTCCTTCACTTGATGTCCTGGTCGCATGACGGAACCGTGCGCGTGTGGGACCTACCAAGCGGCAACCCGCTTTTGAGCCTGACCGGCCACAACGACCGCGTGAACAGCGCCGCGGTCTCGCCCGACGGGAATTGGATCGTTTCGGCATCGCGCGACAAGGAACTGAAACTGTGGGACTGGCGCGGGCGGCGCGAGATCAAAACGGTGCAGGTCAACGCCGAGCCGCGCGCGATTTTCTTCCTTTCCGACGGCGCCTCGCTGGTCACGGTCGATGCCGAAGGGTGGTTGACGATCTTCTCCGCTCCGGATCTGGAGACGCAGGAGGAAGTGGAAACGCAAATTCCGGTCCAATGCGCGGAGCTGTCTCCCTCGGCGACGACGATCGCCCTGGGCTGCACCGACGGCCGCGTCTGCTTCGTGGCGGTGGGCGGCGTCGAGATGGCGCCGTTGACCGTTAGCGCCACGCCCACGCTGCGTCAGGTATCGTCACCTCTTGGATTTCTGTTCGGCAATAACAAGGTCCGGCGAGCGTTCGCCTGCACGTGCCCCGCCTGCCAGAAGTCGTTTGAACTCGATCGCTTGCCCGACGACCCCGGCCCTTGCCCGCACTGCCGTCGCAGTTTGCGGTTCTGCCACATTCCGGAATTGGTGGGAAAAAGCTAGGCGCCAGGTGAGACGCGTGCTGGCGTGCATGGCATGCCAACCTTTCAGCTTTTGCTCACCTAGCTGTCGCGTCCGGCTTATCAATTCACCCGTTCCCCCTTGTCAATTCGTCGGCCGGTTGCGATGACAACATCTACCCCTCCGTGTTCCGGAGGGCCGATTCTCCTCGGAGCCCGCGCGATCGATGCCGTTGAACTTCCTTCTTACCGGCGCCACCGGTTTCGTCGGCGGTCACCTCGCCGAAGCGTGCGCGCGGCTGCGCATGAACATCCGCGCCATTGCCCGGGCCAATAGCGACACGAAACTGCTCGATTCCCTGGGCGTTACCGTCTTGCGCGGCGAGCTCCATGACGATGCCCTGGTCCGGCGCGCCGTCGATGATATCAACGCCGTCGTCCATTGTGCGGCCAAGGTAGGCGACTGGGGGCCGGTGGAGGAATATCGGGCGGCAAACGTCGAAGGGTTGCGTCACCTTCTCGACGCCTGCAAAGGGACCGCGGTGGAACGTTTTGTCTATCTGAGCAGCCTCGGCGTCTACGCCGCGCGCGACCACCATGGCACCGACGAGACGGAACCATTGCCCGAAACGCACATCGACGGCTACACCCAAAGCAAGGTCGAGGCGGAGAAGCTTGCCTTGCGGTATTACCGCGAGTTCGAGGTGCCCGTTGTCGTCTTGCGGCCCGGCTTCATTTACGGTCCACGCGACCGCACGGTGCTGCCCAATCTGATCGAGAATCTGCGCCAGCGCAAAGTCCGCTGGATCGGCCGCGGCAAGGGCGCCATGAACACGATCTTCGTCGAGAACCTGGTTGACGCGATTCTCTTGGCCATCAACAACCCCGATACGGTCGGAAAGATCTTCAACCTGACCGACGGCGAACTCGTGACGAAGCGCCGCTTCATCGAAGCCCTGGTGCACGGCCTCGATCTGCCGGAACCTTCACGTGGTTCGGTGCCGCTCTGGTTGGCCCGCTTCCTCGCCAAATTCATGGAAGGCCGTGCCCGCAAAAAGTGTGCGGCCAAACCGCCGATCCTGACCCAGGCCCGTTTGAAATTCCTCGGGCTGAATCTCGATTTCAGCATCGAGAAGGCGAAGCGCGAGTTGGGATACAATCCGCACATGTCATTCGAGGAGGGCATGCGGCGTACCGTAGCTTGGTATCGGCAGAACGGCTAGAACGATGACAGATGCTTATCGATCGGCAAGAAGAGAAAGCGCGATACCGAACCTTCTCCCTCTCCCCCGCACTCGGGCTAGTGGGCCGGGGTGAGGGGAACGCACCCGCCCGTCGTCTGTGCTTGGAAAGACGTGTCGGGCCGATAAGGTGGAACGGTAGAATTCTCCATCGTGCCTTCGCATGGGGTGCACCAAATGGTCGCACGAGTCGAATGCCGAACGTGGTCAGAAACAACGGGGTTTTCACCAGCCCACCCGTTCCCTCCACCGAGTCCTGTCACTCATTGTCTTCGATTGTCACTTATAAACACTAACAAGATAGATAAACTACATTTTTATCTTGACTTGTCCCTATGCCCAGTGGTAAAATGCTCGCAGCGCCAGTTAGGCTGCGCGCCGGTCTCATCGTCCGCGATCGGCGCTTCCGCTTGATCGACCGCCGAGCCCCTTGCCCAAGGTCCGACCCATGCACGCCCCCGACTACATGCTTGCTGACCGCTTCGGCACAACCTGCGGGCTGCACCGGCGCTACACTCGGCGCGCCTCCGGCCTGCCCCGCGCAAGCAAAATCGCTCTTCGTTTTTGCTCCCATTCACCCATCCGTGCCAATCACGGTAGCAGAGCGTCCCTCAGCGCCTTTGAGCGTCAACCGATGTCGTTCAAACACTCTCAGAGTCCGTCACCTGACGGTGATAACGGTAATCCGGCAATCCACGCCATTGGGACCAGACCGTCGTTGGGAAACGCCAATGGCGGCGCCAGTGCGCCCCTCGCCCACCATCACCAATCGGTGATAACGGTTAATGCTGCGTCAAGCGTCGAACGAGGCGTAGCGGAATTCGTCAGAATTCCGATTCGGCCCGGAATTCTGGCGAATTCCGCTACAAGGTCATCCATCGCTCGACCAGTGGCGGTGCACTGGGGCACGCCCTCCGCCCACCGTCACCAATCGGTGATAACGGCTACGGCACACCCCTCCGCCCACCGTCACCAATCGGTGATAACGGCTCCGGCGCACTCCTCCGCCCACCGTCACCAATCGGTGATAACGGCTCCGGCACACTCCGACCCCTCTCCCCCGAGTAGAGGAGAGCGGGGAGACCAACCGCGCTTTCGTTTTCCAACTGCCAATAAACAGTTGTGTTCCCAATAACCACGGAGGCCGCCAATGGAACTTTCCAACAAACGCGCCGCGATTCTGGTTGAGCAACAGTATCAGGAGATGGAAGTCTGGTATCCCGCGTATCGTCTTCGGGAGGCGGGCTGCAAGGTGACGTTCGTTGGCCCGGAAGCCGGCGCGACGTATCCGAGCAAGCTCGGCTATCCCGCCAAGAGCGACAAGGCGGCCAAGGACGTCTCCGCCGATGATTTCGACATCCTGGTCATTCCGGGCGGATTCGCCCCCGACTTCATTCGCCGCACTGAGGCCATGATCCGTCTCGTCAGCAATATGGCCGAGCGCGGCAAGGTTATCGCCGCCATTTGCCACGGACCCTGGGTGCTGTGCTCCACGCAAGCGCTCAAGGGCAAGAAAGCAACGTGCTTTTTCGCGATTAAGGACGATGTCATCAACGCGGGGGCCAAGTACGTCGATGAGGAAGTCGTGCGCGACGGCAACCTGATCACCAGCCGCAAACCCGATGACCTGCCCGCGTTCATGCAAGCGATCTTCCAGGCCGCCCGTGAGGCCAAGCCCGCAATGGCGGGAGCGGCGCGATAGCATAAATCCCAAATGCCAAGAACCAAATCTCAAACAATATCCAAGGAATTAAATCCCAAACCCCGCGACATCCCCTAGTTTGGTATTTGATCATTGGTGATTGTTTGGGTTTTGGTGCTTGAGAATTGCGAATTGCTCAGGGTTCAACCATGAAGCCGGTCGTCGTGAAACTCTACGGCCTGTTTCCGACCACCAAGCGCCGCTACGTCTGGACGATGCTCTTCACTCTCCTGATCGTAGCGGCGTCGGTAAGCTGGGCGCGATTTTTCCTTAAGCTGCCGCTTCCCTGGGAGGACGAACAACCGCCGCGAAAGCTCGCCGATCTCTGGCTGGCCCGCAATTTTTACTGGCTGGTGTTTGGCGGTTTGCTTCTGGGCCTGCTAGACGGTATCTTCGTCTTTCGCCGGTTCGCGCGAGCCGAGGCCCAGCAACGGATGAATCCATCGCCTCCACCCTCCACCCCGTAGAGACGACTCGTTATGCCATCCCACAACTACGCTCCCACGCGTGAAGACAAATTCGCTTTCGGCCTCTGGTGCCTTCAGAATCGCGGGCGCGACCCGTTCGGCGATCAAACCCGGCCCGAACTGCCCGCGCTCGAGTGCATCAAGGGCCTGGCCCAGAGGAACTGCTACGGCTTCGAGTTTCACGACAACGACATTGTCCCCTTCGGCGCGCCGGCCGCGCAGCGCGATCAAATCGTCAAGGATGTGAAACGCGCGACCGGCGATTGGGGCATCAAGGCCACGATGGCGACGACGAACAATTTCTATCATCCCATCTTCAAGGACGGCGCCTTCACCAGCACCGACCCCGCCATTCGCGCCTTCGCCACCCAGAAGGTGATGAACGCCATCGACGTCGGCGCGGAATTGGGCGCACAGGTTTTCGTCTTCTGGGGCGGCCGTGAAGGTGTCGAAGTGGACGCCAGCAAGGATCCGGTCGAGGCCGGCAAATGGTTTCGCGAGGCGCTGAACTTCCTGTGCGAATACGTCATCGCCAACAATTACGACATGAAGTTCTCGATCGAGCCGAAGCCGAACGAGCCGCGCGGCGACTTGTACTTGCCCACCGTCGGCAGCGTGCTCGCGTTCATCGCCACGCTCGATCATCCGGAGATGTGCGGCATCAACCCCGAAACCGCCCACATCAAAATGGCCGGCCTGAACCCGTACCACGAGTTCGCCCAGGCACTCGACGCCGGCAAACTGCTCGACGTGCATCTGAACGGCCAGAAACCGCTGCGCTTCGACCAGGACCTCAGCTTCGGCAGCGACGACCTCAAGGAGGCGTTCTTCACCGTCAAGCTGCTAAGCGATCATAAATATGAGGGCACCATCGGCTTCGATTGCCACCCCTACCGCAGCGAATCCGACCCGTGGGATTTCGTCGACCGCAACCTGCGAACCTTCAAAATCATGAAGGACAAGGTCCGGCAATACAACGAAAACAAGGAGATTCAGGGACTCCTCAAGGAAATCCACGGCGCGAACCCCGGCCACCGGGGGCTGATGGCGAAATACAGCAAGGACCAGGCAAAGAAGCTGAAGGAGATGAGCTTCGACCCCAACTCGCTGGCTTCACGGAAGCTGCCTTACGAGAAACTGGATCAGCTCGTGACCGAGTTGCTCTTGGGCGTCTTATGACATTCTCGTTCTCACGCCCCGCGTGGGAACGGAAGGATCAGAAACATGGCAAAACAACATGGCCCCGGTTTCCTGAATCTCGTCCAAGACGCCAAGTCGCGTGTCAAGGAACTCACCATCGACCAGGTGAAGACCAAGCAGGATCGCGGCGAAAAGTTCGTCCTTGTTGACGTTCGCGAAGACCACGAATGGGCCAAGGACCACCTGCCGGGCGCGATCCATCTGGGCAAGGGAATTATCGAACGCGACATCGAGGCACGCTTCCCCGATCCGAAGACCGAGCTTGTTCTCTACTGCGGCGGTGGATTTCGTTCCGCCCTCGTCGCCGATAATCTGCAAAAGATGGGCTATTCCAACGTCTTCTCAATGGACGGCGGCATCGGCGGCTGGCGCGAAAAGGGATTGCCGCTGGTCGTGGGATGATTCTCACCCTTCCTCCTCTTATTTCCATCCACGGTTCACGACGTACGGCGACGGCAGGCGACGCGCCGCACAGATTACCTTACCTCCCCGCCGCGCCCTGCATTTTTCCAGGTAATGATTGCCACTCTCCCCGTTCTTGTGCTATTCTGGCGATTCGTCTCCCCTACCCTATTCGTCCCACCGAGTTATTGCGAGGTGACAGGCATGAACGCCTTGCGAACGCTGCCGCTTTGTTTGTTAGGATTGCTGGCAATGGTAACCTTGGCGAGAGCCGACGAGAAATCGGGCTTTCTCGATCGCGTTTACAAAGACGCGGATGGCAAGGAAGCGAAGTACGTCCTCTTCGTCCCCAAGGATTACGACGGCAAAAAAGCCTACCCACTGATCCTCTTCCTGCACGGCGCCGGCGAAACCGGCGATGACGGCGAAAAGCAGGTGAAGGTCGGCCTCGGTCCCGTCGTGAAGAAACAGGTCGACACGTTTCCGTGCATCACCGTCTTCCCGCAGGCGCATAAACGCGGCTGGGCTGCCGATTCCGAAAGCGGCAAGACCGCACTGGCAATCCTCGACGAGGTTGAGAGTGCCTACAAGGTTGACACAAAACGCGTCTATCTGACCGGCCTATCGATGGGCGGCTTCGGAACCTGGAGCTTCGCGGCGGCGCAGCCCGAACGCTGGGCGGCAATCATTCCGATTTGCGGCGGCGGCGACCCGAAGATTGCAGAGAAGATCAAGAACATTCCCTGCTGGGTCTTCCACGGCGACGCCGACAAGGCGGTCAAGGTCGATCTGTCACGCACTATGGTCAAGGCGCTCGAGACTGCGGGAGGCAAACCCAAGTACACCGAGTATGAAGGCGTCGGCCATGACAGCTGGGTTAAGGCGTACGACACCAAGGAACTCTATGAGTGGATGTTGAAACAAGAATTGAAATAAAACGTTTAGCCGCGACGCGCAGTCTTCGGAGCGGAGTGCGGGGCGGCCTCCTGGACCAGGACTCACTCTTAACTCAGAGGAACCTTTCCATGTCCGAAGTCAATCGTCGCGATTTTCTCAAGACCACGGCTGCCGGAGCGGCCGCCTTGTCGTTGACCGCGAAGAGTTATTCGCGCGTCATCGGCGCCAATGACACCATCGGCGTCGGCTTCATCGGCGTCGGCGGTCGTTGCCAGGAACATCTCGGCATCATCAACAAATTCAAGAAGGACAGCAAAGGGGCCGAGCCCGTCGCGGTTTGCGACGTTTGGGACGGCTTCGAAGGTGATTTTGACGCCGGCAACGGCAAGAAATCGCACTACCTTCAGGGCCTTTATCCTTCAGCCAAGAAAGTCGGTCTGGATGTCGATGACAAGAAGCATGTCGTCAAGGACTTCCGCAAGCTGCTCGACCTGAAGGAAGTGGACGTCGTCTGCTGCGCCACTCCGGACCATTGGCACGCCAAGATTTCGATTGAGGCCGCCAAGGCCGGCAAGGACGTGTACTGCGAAAAGCCCATGACGCGGACCATTGAGGAAGCGCTGGCCGTCGTCAAGGCGATCAAGGACAACAACCGCGTGATGACCGTCGGCGTGCAGTCGATGGCCGACCCGACGTGGAAGCTGGCCAACGATCTCATCAAGAAGGGCGACATCGGCCACGTCGCCCAGGCGCAGACCAGCTATTACCGTAACTACATCGGCGGTCAGTGGCGCTATTATCGCCTCGTGAAGGAAATGAATCCGAAGACCGTGGATTGGCCCATGTTCCTGGGCAACGGCTTCGACGTGGACAACGTGAAGCTCGGACCGGCCGAAAAAGACATGCCTTTCGACCGGGCGATCTTTGGGCAATGGCGCTGCTACTGGCCCTTCGGCGGCGGCATGTTCACCGACCTGTTCGTGCATCAGACCACGCACATGATCGCGGCGATGGGCGTGCGCTTCCCGGCCCGGGTCGTGGGCGGCGGCGGCGTCTTCCTCGAATACGACGGCCGCGACGTGCCGGACGTGGCCACGATCGTCGCCGACTACAACGAGGGCTGTCAACTTATCGTCACCGCCACGATGATCAACGATTATCCCATACAGGAAGTCATCCGCGGTCGCCTCGCCACGCTGAAATTCGACTACAAGGAAACCGGCAAGACGGCGGACGGTAAACCCATCCGCGAGTTCGGCTTCGAGTATCTGCCGCAGAGCATGAAAAGCGGCCCCGGCATTCCGAAGCGGTTGGAAAACCTGGAAGGCAAGTTCACGCCGGGCGGCCTTAAGGGCAACGACACCGAAGCGCTCTGGACGCACTTCCTGGAATGCGTGCGCTCCCGGAACCGTGAGACGCTTTGCCCGCCGGAACTCGGCGCGGCTGCGTTCAGCACGGTCAACATGGGCGTGCAAAGCTACCGTCAGGGCAAAGCCCTATACTGGGACAACATGCGCCAGAAAGTCACCGACGCGGACGCGACCTGGGCCACCAAGCTCGAAGAACGCAGCAAGAAGCACGACAAGCCGAGCCAGATCACGGGTTGGCAAGGCGGCGAGTCGGGCAGCGTGGTCGAACCGCCCGACTACCAGAAACTGGGCGGCGCCTGGGTTGACGGCAAGGACCCAGCCGGCGCTTGAGCGCTTGGCTTTCGATTCATGAATCGTACGGGGCTTGCCGTTTCGCGAGCGCGAAACGGCGAGCCCGCTTTCGTTTTTCACCTAGAGAATGATCCATGTCCGATTGCGTGCTTGCGGAAATGACTCATGCGGCGGTGCGGGCCACGCAGTGGGAGGCGGCGATCCTTCCTTTCGGCGCTACCGAACCGCACAACCTGCACATGCCCTACGGAACCGACAACATTCAAGTCGAACTGATCGGGCGCCGCGCCTGTGAATATGCGACGCGAGCAGGCGCGAAAGTTCTTTTGCTTCCCACCATTCCCTTCGGCGTGAATACGAATCATTTGCGCATCCCTGGCGCCGTCGCATGCAGTGTAACGCCGACAACATTGTTGCATGTCCTCACCGATTTGGTCGATTCCCTGGAACGACAAGGCATTCGAAAACTCGTGCTGTTGAACGGCCACGGCGGCAACGAACTGAAACCGTTCATGCGCGAGCTTCATCATCGCACAAAGGTGTTTCTCTGCCTCTGCGACTGGTTTCGCATGGCCCGAGACTTATATCCGAACATCTTTGATCAACCCGGCGAGCACGCCGATGAAGTGGAAACAAGCCTCGGCTTGGCGTTCTTTCCGGAGTTGGTCAAACTAGAACAGGCTGACGCCGGGGAAGAACGGTCCACGCGGCTGGACGCGGTCAACCGCGGCTGGATCAGCATTACGCGACCATGGCATCTGGCGACGACCAACACCGGCCTCGGCGACCCGCGACCGGCCACGGCGGACAAGGGCCGCAAACTAATGGATGTCCTTGTCGACCGCCTTGGTCGATTCCTGATTGATTTAACCGCTTTGCCGATGTCGGACGCATTCCCTTATCCGGATGGTTCTCCGTGATAGGTGTTCTCACACCCCATGGATACTTCGTTAGTGGATGCATGACTCATGACGATAATTAAAAACTCCTTGCGTTGAGATTGATGTGTCATACAATCTCCACCATCACTCGCCTTTCCATTCCACTGAGAGAACTCCGAGGTTGCCAATGGCTAAACGACGCAAGGGAAACAAGAGCGGCTATTTTCGTGACCAATTTGAGAAACATCCGGACTGGGCGGTTGCAACGACCAACAAGGATCTCGTGGAACAATGGAAGGTCGATCATCCCGGCAAGCAGATGAGCCAATCGGATAAGCAGGCGATGGCCAACGTCAAGAGCAGCTTGCGCCATAGGAAGCGCGGCGGCAAGAAGCGCGGCGCCAAGCTTCACCGAATGCTGACCGCCGCCGGGCAGCGTACCGGGGTCAGCAACATGGTCGGCTTGGAGATTCGAATCGACGATTGTCTTTCCTTGGCCCGCCAAATGGATGCCGAAGGACTCCACAATGTCATAAGCAACCTCCGTAAAGCGCGCAACGAAGTCGTCTTGAAGAGCAGCCAGGCGTAAGCGAATCGTTGCTTGACTCTCGGACTACGTAGCGACGGCATTCGTGCGGTCACTAGGTAGCACGGGCTACATCCCTTACCAACCATGGCCTCCTCTAAGCCGCCGCGCACTCTCGCCCGGACTATTAACAGGCGTTTGGCCCGCATGTATCCGGACGCCCACTGCGCGCTCCATCACGAGAACGCGCTGCAACTTCTCATCGCCACCATCCTTTCCGCCCAGTGCACGGATGTCCGCGTCAACATGGTGACCCCCGCCCTGTTCGCGCGCTACCCGGATGCAAGCGCGTTTGCGTTGGCCGATCCACGCGAACTGGAAACGCTGATTCAATCCACGGGTTTCTTCCGCAACAAAGCGCGCAACATCATCGCTTGCTGTCGGAAGATTGTCGACGAACATGGTGGCAAGGTTCCCTCTACGCTCGAGGAATTGGTGCCCTTGCCCGGCGTCGGCCGCAAAACGGCCAACGTCGTTCTCGGCGACGCCTTCGACACGCCCGGAATCACCGTCGATACCCACGTCGGCCGGCTCAGCCGGCGGCTGGGATTGACTACCCTAACCGACGCTGAAAAGGTCGAACGCGAACTGATGAAGCTCCTGCCGCGCAAGGATTGGACCGTCTTCAGCCACCGCATGATCTTTCACGGCCGGCAGGTTTGCGGCGCGCGCAAGCCAAACTGCGCCGGCTGCGCCTTGAATGACCTTTGTCCCAAGATTGGCGTCGATGTATGAACACGCTCCTCGATCGCTTCGTGCGCTACGTGCGCATCGGGACGCAATCCGATGAAAAGGCGGCGACCTATCCGAGTTCGCCTGGCCAGCTCGAGCTGGGGCGATTGCTGGCCCAGGAGCTGGCGGCGCTGCGATTGAATGACGTGACGCACGATGAATACGGCATTGTCCTCGCCACAGTTCCCGCCACGGTAAAACACCCGGCCCCCGTCATCGCGTGGATCGCCCATGTGGATACCTCGCCGGAAACAAGCGGCCACAACGTCAACCCGATCATCCATCCGCATTACTCTTGCGAGGACATCACTTTGCCGGGCGACCCGTCGAAGGTCCTGCGCGTCGCCGATTGTCCGGAACTGCTGAAGGCCAAGGGCAAGACGATTATCACCACGGACGGCACAACGCTTCTGGGCAGCGACGATAAGTCCGGCGTCGCAGTCATCATGGAGGCGGCCGCCCACCTGCTCGCGCATCCCGGGATCACGCATGGCCCAATCCGCGTTTGTTTCACCTGCGATGAAGAGATCGGTCACGGCGTCGATCACCTTGACCTACAGAAACTCGGCGCGGCCGCCGGCTACACGCTCGACGGCGGAGGCGTCGGTGAAATCGACGTCGAGACCTTCTCGGCCGACCTCGCCGTCGTAACGATTCACGGCGTCAATATTCATCCGTCGATCGCCAAGGGGAGGATGGTCAACGCGGTGCGCCTGGCGGGGATGTTCCTCGACCGATTGCCGCGGCGCATCCTGTCGCCGGAAACGACTTCGGAGCGCGAGGGATTTCTACACCCGTACCGGATTGAAGGAGGCGTCGGAGAGACGACCATTCGCATTCTGCTTCGGGATTTCGACACCGCGCGCCTCGCCGACCGTGCCGACGTGCTTCGTCAAGCGGCGCGCTTGCTCATGACGGAGTATCCGCAAGCTCGGATCGACGTGCGGATCACGCCGCAGTATCGCAACCTGGCCGATGGATTGGCGAAGGAGCCGCGCGCCCTCGCCCATGCCGAGGAAGCCATGCGCCGCGCGGGCCTTACGCCCAAACGGGCCATTGTCCGTGGCGGCACCGATGGGTCGCGCCTGACGGAACTCGGCTTGCCGACGCCAAACCTCTCGACAGGGGAACATAACATTCACTCGCCGCTGGAGTGGACGTGCCTGGAAGAAATGGAAACCGCCGTGAAAGTGCTCGTTGAACTGGCGCAGGTGTGGGGAAACGAGCACCTTGCCTGAAAGCCAATAGCTTAATCCGAGCGTCTCAATCGGCACCAAAAGTACCCGAAAAGACTTCAAAAGGACCGGGGAGCTCCGGCGCACACTTGAAGTTCCGTGTCTCACGGTGTCGTGAGACACGGAAGTTTTTCGAGGACAAAACCTATCCTGGCAAGGGTTTAGGAACGATTGGGTGCGTGTGCACCTGCGTGAGACACGAGATACCTATCTGGCGGGACTATGCCCGTCGCAGTGGAACAGCAAAAGGTGTTCGTATTCCCGTTCCTCCAGGTCAGTTCGCACGCAGCAAGAAGATCATGCTGGCGCCGTCGATATGCCCGATGCGGCATAGGCGGTCGAACTTGTGCTTTTGCATTACCTGCAAGACTTGCTTGGCAGCTTCCTCTCCGTCGAAGGAGAAGAGCGTCTGACGCCCGTCCGTGACGTCCCAGGCATTTCCGTCCTGCCGGACTTTAAGATCATCGCAATGGAAGGGGATTCCGGAAAGTCCGAACATCAACCCTTGTGGCGCGTGGCCGCTCGCCAGGTAATAGGCAAGGACCGTTTGTTTTCCGCCGCCAACCAGGCATTGCTCGGTGCAGCGGTAGAATTGCAGAACGTTCAGCGCTTGCTTGGCTGCCTGCTCGTCGTCGCCGAAGTGGGCGAATGTGTATATGCCCGTCTTTAGTTGCCAATCCTTGCCGTCCCTGCCCGCCTTCAATTGCCGGTAATCGAAGGGGACGGCTTCGACGAGTGCTTCCATGTTGGGCAGCATCTGGTTGGGTGGCGCGAGCTGTCTTCCTTGCGTGGCGATGGATGCGACCGGTTCGCGGAACGGGTCCTTTTCCTTTTTCACTCCTTCGGGCGGGTGCAGCGGCGAGGTCCGTTGCAACACAGGCAGACCGTCCGGTCCCACTCCTTCCTTGGTATTCGCGCCCGGATTGACGAATTCCACGTGCGACGTCATTCGCGGTGTCTGCAACTTGGGTTCCTCCGTGCCCGCCGTTTGGGGACTGGAGAGCAAGACGAGCATGGACGGTGTTCCTTGGCCGATCGTGCCGATCTGACTGAAGTGGTACTTGCGTAACACGGCGGCAGCCTGGCGAGCGTCATGCTCGTTCGTGCCGAAATTGAAAAGGACCTGATACACGTCGCGGACCACCCATTGCTTCTGGGCCTCCTCGACCCGAAGCGTTGCCAGATCGATCGGTTTGGTATGCAGACCCCGCACCGGTCCAACTGGACCATGACCCTCCGCGAGCCAGTATTCCATGACCGGTTGCGGAGCACCGATCGTTCCGCGCTGCGTCAGACCCAGTTCCCGGATCAAATAGAGCCCGGCTTTGGCTTCCTGCTCCCGGCGGCCGAAATCCTTGACTGGCTCGCCGCCGTCCACGAGTTGCCAGCGATCTTCTAGCCATTGCAATTCGACCAACTGCGGACGGACCGGCAAGAGGGTTTCCTTATGCAGGTCGCCCGATGAAGTCGCCACGGTGCCCTCCGCGACAGGTATGTATGTGGCGGTGACGGTGGCGGGAGGCAAAGGTTGCGCGGCGCCGGCCAGCCCCGGTGGCAAGAGGTTTGGGGCGGACTTCGCGGGCGACGACGAAGCCGGCTGGATTTGGGTCTGGCCATAACCCGACGGAGCGCAGGCCAAGGCGGCGAGCAAACAGAGACGCCTTCGAAGCATTGCGCACCCTCCAAATAGGGCAGAGGAAATGGAATTCTTAGTATCGGATAGCTGCGGCTGCTAGCGGGGAACTTGCCTATCGAGATCGGTGTGGATTCTTCGCGACGGGATGGGAATACCATCGGCACTTCGGCGCGGGAAGGATGAGAGAAAAAAGCGGGACAAGCCTGGGCGTAACTGGCGCGGAGCCAGTCCAAGGATCCGAAGCGGACGGTCGCTCTTGCGCGGCATCCGTTGCCGGAGCATCGTCCGGGGACGGACGGGTTTTTCACCTGCCCATCCCTTCGGCAGCCTGGCAGCCACCGGCGCTCGTGCCGAAGGCCCATGGCTTTGCGTCGCCGTCTTTCGACGGGTTTGCCCTTTCGAGGATGAAAGGCGTGTCGGATCCAAGCGGGACGCCGCGGCTTGTCCCCGGAAACCGCCGCAAAAACCGGCGGAACCGTTCGCTATTTCAACTTTACGTCGCAATTGATGGCTACGCAAACGCCTTGTGTTTGCCCAGACTTCTGAAGTCTCCAAGACTTCGGAAGCCTGCACAAGTCCGCACACTCCCTCATCCGCTGCGTTTCACGTCTCTTTTCTCCTCGTCGCGCGTGCATATTGACCGGTGTGCGCCATTTCGGTACTTCCGTGCTACGTCAGTGCCTGGATCGTCGTGATGAGGAGTGTGCGTGGAAGGCAAGCGCTATCTGGTCGTCACCGCGGACGACTTCGGCATCGGTCCGGAGACCTCACGCGGCATCCTCGACCTCGCTGCCCGAGGGCGAATCACCGCCAGCGTCTTGCTGGTCAATTCGCCGCATGCCGATTCCTCGGTCCGGGAATGGCGACTGGCCGGCCGCCCCGTGGAGCTGGGTTGGCACCCTTGCCTGACGCTCGACGCGCCGGTGCTTCCGCCGCAACAGGTGCCGAGTCTGGTGACGGCGGATGGCCGCTTTCCCGGATTGGGACGGTTAATGCGCCGCTTGTGGTTACAGCGCATTCGACCCGCCGAGGTGGAGGCGGAATTCGAGGCCCAATTTCATCGGTTCGTGGACCTGGTCGGCGCGCCGCCGGCCGTCGTCAATTCTCATCATCACGTGCAGATCTTCAAGATCGTCGGCGACGTCTTGCGGAGCGTGATTGGCCGAACGCGGCCCCTGCCCTATTTGCGCCGGGTGCGCGAACCATGGCGCACGCTGCGGCGCGTACCGGGAGCGCGGGCGAAGCGCTTGTTCCTTAGCGTGCTCGGCGGCGTGGAAAGCCGGCGCCAGTCGAGCCACCGCTTGCCGGGCAACGACTGGTTGGTCGGCGTCACCGATCCACCGTTTGTTTCCAGCCGCCGCTTTCTGACGCGCTGGTTGGCTCACGTTCCGGGTCGCATCGTGGAATTAACCTGTCACCCGGGCCACCTGGACGCGACGCTGATCGGCCGCGATTGTGCGGCGAACGACGGCCAAATCGAGCGCCGCGTCCGTGAATTCGAACTGTTGCAACAGGCTTCCTTCTTGGATGCGTGTCGCAAGGCCGGGTTTGAATTGATCGCGCCCTCGCAACTCGCGCGGTTGAGGGGCGCGGAGGAACGGCATGCGGCTTAACGGTTGGCGTGGTTGGTGGAGTCAACGGAGTCGGTTCGAGCGCATCGCCGTCTTCCTTTGGTCCTTGCCGATCGTCGTCTGTACCGGCCGTGCTCTGATCTGGCCCGATCGCCACAGCGTTTATCCCATCTTTTCCGAAGCGGGCCGAGCCTGGCGAGCGTCCGGCGACCTCTACCACGCCGGGGCGAGTGAGCCCTTCCGCTACAGTCCCTTGGTTGCCGCCTTGTTCGCACCGTTGAGCCGCCTGCCGGATCATCTCGGCGGCGTGCTCTGGCGCTTGCTTGGGCTTGGCATCTACCTCGGTGCGTTTATCTGGTGGACGCGGCGAATCTCCAATGGGCCCTTGGTTCCCGCGCACCGAGCGCTTCTATTGGTCCTCATCCTCCCACTCTCGGTCGGCGCACTCAACAACGGTCAGAGTAATCTGTTGTTGATTGGTCTCCTGATGGCGGCGTGTTCCGCCGCGATGACGGGCCGTTGGACCCTATCATGCGCGTGCTTTGCACTGGCCTTCCTGTTCAAGGTGTATCCGCTCGCCATCGGTCTGCTTCTTCTCCTGATCTATCCGCGCCGTTATTGGTGGCGGTTGCCGGCGGCGATTGCGGTCGGGCTGGTGCTGCCCTTCGTGATGCAGGACCCTTCCTATGTTGCCGATCAGTACGCCGGCTGGCTGGACCATTTGCAAGACAACGACCGTCAACTGCTCGAACCAACCCAGTGGTACCGCGATTTCCGCCTGTTGTGGTCGCTCTGGATCACGCCGATGGACTACCACGTCTACCAGTTCATCGAAATAGTGGCCGGCGTGGTCGTCGCGGCCATGTGCCTGCTGCGCCTGCGCTTTCGCGGACCGGACCATCGTGTGCATGTGTTACTATTCTCGCTCGGTTGCTGCTGGATGACCGTCTTCGGTCCCGCCACGGAGTCCGTGACGTATGTGTTCCTTGCTCCGGCGGCTGCGTGGGCGGTGCTGCGCGTGGTACGCGAACGGCCGCCATCGATTGGCGGTTTTCTAATCTTCGCAGGCTACGGATTGCTTTTTTTGTGTCAGGTTGTCGATTGGCTTCCATTCGGCCGCATGGTGCACAGCCTTGGGCCGCAGCCGGTCGCGGGGCTGCTTTTGGGGGCCGGCTTCATCACGATCGAGTGGACAAGCACTATGGCTCCGGCACAGCGGGCCTTGATTTTGGCGCGAGATGTTCAGGCTGCCTGAACAACAAGTTCCTCCATTCCGCGGCGGCGGATCTCCCGCTAAAATGCTATTTATTACAATAATGCCCCGACCCCAAAGGACCGGTCACCACGAGGCTGCTCCATGAGTAACGACCCCGCGCTTCCCGATACCCTCGTCACGACCAAACCCAAATCCGGCGCCAAGACGCGCACGCGCTGCGTGCCGCCCTACAACGTCATCCTCGAAAACGACGACGACCATTCCTTTGAGTTTGTCGTCGGCGTCATCGTCAAGGCCCTTGGCTATAGCCTCGAACGGGCGTTCCAGTTGACCCACCAGGCGCACACCGGCGGCCGGGCCGTGGTCTGGACCGGACCGAAGGAAGTCGCGGAACTCAAGGCCGATCAGATTCGGACATTTCACGAGGTCCGCGAAAGCGACGGCAAGCCGCTCGGTCCGCTTGGTTGCACGATTGAACCCGCGCCCGGGGAATGAGAACATCTTATCCGTGCGGGAAGAGCAGGAGGCGCACCTTACCCCGTGGAGGTCTCATGGCCATTGAACCCCTCGCTATCGGCGTTTGCAGCTGGTCGCTTCAGGTAAAGAGCATTCCCGAATTGAAGCGTCTGACGGGAGAACTCGGGATCGATGTCGTACAGATCGCATGCGGCGACCCCCACCACGCCGACTGGGTGGAAGGGGATCGTTTGCCCGATGTGGCCTGCGCTGCCGGCTTTCGCTTGACCGGCGCTATGCTTGGCTTTCCCGGAGAAGACTATACCACGCCGCAAACGATCCAAATGACCGGTGGCTTCGGCGACCCCGCCACGCGGCCGGAGCGCATTGAACGCTTGCAGTGGGCCCTCGACCGGACCCGCGCCCTCGGCCTGACCGATCTGATGTTGCACGCCGGCTTCTTGCCCGAGCCAAAGGCGCCAGACAGGAAACCATTTCTCGACACGCTTGCCAAGGCCGCCGATTTCGCCAAAGCCAAGGGTGTAACGCTCGCCTTCGAGACCGGCCAGGAAACGGCAGACCTCTTACGTCTAACGCTTGACGAGCTGAAATGTCCAAACGTGAAGGTCAATTTCGATCCCGCGAACATGTTGCTCTATGACAAGGGCGACCCGCTGCGGGCCGTTGAGATCCTCGGCCCGGATATCCGGAGCGTCCACGTCAAGGACGCCAATCGGCCAAAGGTTCCGGGAAACTGGGGCGAGGAAGTGCCTCTCGGCCAGGGGCAAGTGAGTATTCGCCATTTTATCGCCACGCTCCAGAAAGTGGGTTACCGCGGCCCGCTGTGCATCGAGCGCGAGGCCGGAAATCAACGCGTCGCCGATATCGCGCATGGGATTCGATTCTTGCGTGAATGTGTGCAGCGGTGAACACCTCTCGTCATCACGCTCCGCGTGAGAACGAGAAAGGGCAGCGTCCGTGGCTCGTTTCTTCAAATATCACTCTCTCGAAGACCTCGAAGCCGATGTGCGACGGCTCGGCCTCAACCTGCGATTCCGCGCTGATATCACACCACTCTTTCGCCCGGTGAATATCGGTCCGCTAATCGCGGGCAACTCGCTCTGCATCCAACCAATGGAAGGCTGCGACGGCACGCTTGACGGCCGCCCGGACGAACTGACGTTTCGCCGCTATCGCCGATTCGGGGCGGGCGGGGCCAAACTGATCTGGGCCGAGGCCGTCGCCGTATGTATGGAAGGGCGGGCCAATCCCCGCCAGCTGTTCCTTAGCGAGGCCAACGTGTCGGACTTCGAGCGCATGCTTCGCGAGTGCCGACTGGCACATCGCGAGGCGTTCGGGTCCGACGACGATTTGGTTGTCGGTCTGCAACTGACGCACTCCGGCCGCCACAGCCATCCCCGGCCGTTGCTCGCCATTCATGATCCGCTGCTCTCTACTCGCCCCAACCCGTTGTTGCTCGATGACGAGTACCTTCGCCGCCTCGCCGATCACTATGCAACGGCAGCGCGGCTTGCGTTTCGCGCCGGCTTCCAATTCGTCGACGTAAAACAATGTCACCGCTATTTGCTCAACGAACTTCTCGCAGCCAAGACACGGCCTGGTCCGTTCGGCGGCAGCCTCGAGAACCGCACGCGCTTGGCGCGGGACATCATCACTCGCATTCACGCAGAGTGTCCGGGACTGGTCATCGCTACGCGGTTGAGCGCGTTTGACGGCGTCCCCCATCGAAAGCCAGCGAACGGGGAAATTGGCGAGCCGTGCCCGTGGCATCCGCCGCTCCTCAGTGCCTGGGGCACGGACGAAGACGACCCGTCGCGCCCGGACTTGACCGAGCCAATCGCCTGGATCGCCGAGATGGCGCGTCTGGGCGTGTCGTTGGTCAATATCAGCGTGGGCAACCCCTACACGTCACCGCACTTGGTGCGCCCCTTTGAGTATCCGCCGCCGGACGGATACGAGACGCCCGAACACCCGCTCGTCGGCGTTGACCGGCACTTTCGGATCGCGGAGCAGATACAGCGGGCGTTTCCTACTCTCCCGATCGTGGGCAGCGGCTACAGCTATTTGCAGGAGTACCTTGGCCACGCGGGAGCCGCGAACATCGCGGAGGGGCGTATCACGTTTGTCGGCGTCGGCCGCGCTTCCCTGCCCCAGCCTGATTTCGCCCGGCAACTCATGGAGCAAGGCAAACTAGAACGCAAACGGATCTGCCGGACGTTCAGTTACTGCACCGCCCTGATGCGTGCGAAACACAATGATTTCGGCCAGTTCGCTACCGGCTGCCCACCGTTTGACAAAGAGGTGTACGGGCCGCTATGGGACGAGGCGAAACGTAAGGAAGTTTAGCGGGAGTGTGTCTGTGCTGCACGCGCGAGTCCGGATGGGTTTTCTGTGCGCCTCATCAACACTGCGCGTGTTGGCCGACTGGTGCCTGCGGTGGTTCGTGTTCCTGGAGACTTTCGAGTCAGGCCGGTTCGCGCGCGATTCGGCATGGCATGTGACAACGCTTTTCTTTGTCGCTCCTTTCCTGCTCTTCTGTCCCTTAAACGGAGTAATCAGCAATAGCTTGCCGAAGCGCTGGGTCCTGGTCGGCGCTGCGGCTCTTTGCACGGTGGCAGTGCTGACGTTTGGAATAACAGGCGGCCCCTGGCTGGCGTGTTTGGGCGCGATGGCGGTCGGAGCAGCCGTATACAGCCCGACGCGGTACGCACTTTTGCCGGCAGTGGCGCACGACACGGGGCTGTCTCTTGGCCGCGTCAATAGTTGGATCGAAATGGGCGGCGCCGCCGCAATCGTCGGCGGCGCGCTGCTTGGCCACGATTTGCACGGCCGCTTTTGGCCACAGGCCGGAGGCTGGCCGCTCGCGGTCCTGGCGGCGCTTGCGCTGAATTTCGCGGCCGTGCTTTTCGCTATTCCCGCTCACTTCCCCGCTGACATCCGTCGTCCGGAACGACCCGTTGATGCCGTGCACGGCTTCCTCAGCGATGGGCGCCGTATCGCCGCGGACCGGCAAGCCCGCTTGGCGCTGCTCGGGTTGGCTTTCTTTCTGGCGCTGATGACGACCGGCGCCGGCGTCCTCGCCCAGTATGCGCTCGGGCTGAAGGACGACCAAGGCGAACGCGGGCGGATCCGCGCATTGTTATTCGTGTTCCTTGGCGTCGCGGCAGGGTCCGGCCTGGCGGGGTTTCAACGCCATCTCTATCGCGGCCTCGGACTGGTTCCTTTGGCGGTCGTGGGGCTGCTGATTTCCTTGGCGTGGGCGGCCGGGACGACGAGTCTTGCCGGGCCGTGCCTCCTGCTTGGCCTGATGGGCGGCATTCTGAATGTTCCGTTGCGGTCCTTTTATCAAGCCTCGGTGCCGGCCGACGCGCGCGGCAGCGGCATGGCGTTCATGAACCTGGCGATCTATCTCGTTACGGTCGCGCTCGCATTCCTGGTATTCGGCCTTTCGGAATGGGGGATGCTCGCGACGGCGACGGCCCAGCTCGTTTTTTTGATGGTATTGACCGGACCCGGCGCCGCTGCCGCCGCTGTCCTCGCCCTGCGCCCCTTATTGGAACTGATGGGCGAATGCATTCTCTGGCCGTTCTACCGCATCCGAGCCTATGGTCCGGGCGTTGCTGCCTTTCCCATGCGCGGCCCCGTGCTGATTGTCTCGAATCACGCGGCCTGGGGTGACCCACTCTGGCTGGGCAAAGTCGTGCCGCGCTTCCTGACGCCGATGATGACGAGTGTCTATTACGACAAGCCCATCGTCCATTGGCTGATGAAGCACGTCGCCCACACCATTCGAGTGCCCGCCGCAACCTTCCGGCGCGAAGCACCTGAATTGAAAGATGCCGTCGCCGCGCTCGACGCCGGACGGGTCGTGGTCGTTTTCCCTGAAGGCGCGCTCAAAAGAAAGGAGGAGCAATGGCTGCGCCAGTTCGGCCAAGGGGTTTGGCGAATCCTTCACGACCGGCCCGACACGCCGGTCGTGGTCTGCTGGGTTGAGGGCGGTTGGGGGAGTTACACCTCCTACTTCAACGGCCCGCCGACCGTGAACAAGCGACTCGATTGGTGGCGGCCCATTCGCATCGCTATGGAATCCCCGCGTCGTCTCGACGCGGCTCTGCTTGCCGACCAGCGGGCCACACGCGCGCATCTGATGCAAGCCTGTATTGATGCTCGAATGTACCTTGGATTGCCGGCCTCGACCCCGGCTGTGCCCGTTAAGATGGAGGAGGTTTGAATCGCATGCCTGTGGTCACAAGTTCTGCGTCTCTCGATGGCAAACCTTTCCGAATTCGCCGAATACAACTCTCGCCTTGACTCAAACTCCCGTTTCCTAGTAAAAAAACGGGAAGGCAACCGCCCGGGATCGTCTCACCGACCGACCTCATCGCCGGTTCTCACGCATCCTGGACTTCCGCCGGCCATGACATATTATTGCCGTGGCGATACTGTTTCCGTTTCAGGGAGCCTGCCGTATGGCAAAAGAAGAATCGATGGAAGTTCAGGGCAAAGTGACGCAAGCCCTAGCCAATACGCAATTTCGCGTCCGCCTGGAGAGCGGTCACGAGATTATTGCGCACATCGCTGGCAAGATTCGTAAACATTTCATCCGTATTCTTCCAGGGGACACGGTAACTGTGTCGATTTCACCGTATGACCTAAGCAAGGGTCGGATCACCTTCCGGGGCCCGTTGCGTCAGCGTACGCCTGACGCACCAACGCCAGCGAAGTGAGGGTGTCGCGCGTGGAAATCTTTCGGCGAGGCCACCCGTCCGCAGGTATTTTCGCCCGCGCGGAATTGTGCAGAAAATCAATGACCGGGCTATTCACGGCGAATTGTCGCCGATAATATACGCTGGTGAACTTGGGCCTCGTGGACCGGGCTATGGCCGAGATGAGTCAGTACCATCCCTCCCTTCCCCTATTCCCCTGTCCCATGGACTTTCTTTTCGTGCGTTTTGCGGAGCGGTGCCGCCCCATCGGGGGCCGCGGCGAGCCCCGTTTGTTCCTTTCGGGAGGCCCAGAATGGGCAGGAAGTTGTACGTAGGCAACCTCGCCTACACGATGAGTGACAGTGATCTCGAACGTATCTTCTCAGCGCATGGCACCGTGCAATCCGCACAGGTCATCATGGACCGCGACACCGGACGCTCCAAAGGCTTCGGCTTCGTGGAAATGGGTTCGGACGCCGAGGCGCAAG
>Ga0207158_1011_pt1 | contig 66220 bp, 61 predicted proteins | sample Alteio_BWMinHeat_22_FD_153512 | JGI IMG/M metagenome (GOLD analysis project Ga0207158, IMG submission 153512) | Enriched cells from forest soil in Barre Woods Harvard Forest LTER site, Petersham, Massachusetts, United States -... | ecosystem: Environmental > Terrestrial > Soil > Temperate forest >... | reverse complement strand
GCGTTTGGGCATCGGCGCATCGGCGGCCATCACCATCGCCAACCGGTCCTTGCCCAGCTTTTGCCGAATGGCGGCCAGCGACTCGCGCACGTCCGTCAAGCAGGCGTGCGCCGTAGCCAGCGAGAGTTCTCCATGCTCCTCATGATCCTTGAGCAATCGACCCAGAAACTTCCAGAATCGCACCGATTGCACGAGTTGCCCGCGCATCGGCGCGCCGCACTCGGTGCAATGCGTGTCCAACTCCGAAGCGCCGACGCCACAACTCCAGCACTCTTCGGCCGGCGGCAGGTCGGGATCGTCCGCGACCTTCTGCCCCTTGCGCTGCGCCTCCTCCAAACCCTGGCGCCGGCGCTCGTAGTTGTCCTTCAGCCGTGCGTACTGGGCCGTGGTGATCGTTCCCTTGACTTGCCAGTCCCGCAATTGGCGCAACACGAAATCGAGCGCCTGCATCAAATCGGTCATGAAGTCTCTCCAGGTGCGAAAGCGGGCGGTCATCCCAAATGCGGGACCACCACCCGGGCGTGAACGCCCTGCTATTCCCTCTCAGGCACGAATCAGCATTGGAATGTCACGCATTCTCACTCGGATCAATCGCCATTGAAAGGAAAAAGGAGCCTGGCGGTGGCAAGTTTCCAACTTGCCGACGCAGTAATGCGGAATCCCTTAAACTGACAGAGTGAGTCCGCGAACCTGGCGCACCTTTTACGATAGGACCACGCGTCATGGCCAAATTCCGGAAGCCCTCCACCGACCTCTTCCGCGCCACCCACGACGCCAACCTGCGCAAGGCCCAACCCCTCGCCGCCCGCATGCGGCCGCGCACCCTCGACGAATTCATCGGCCAGGAGCACTTCCTCGGCCCCGGCAAACTCCTCCGCCGCCTCCTGCAAGCCGACCGCCTCAGCTCCGTGATCTTTTACGGCCCACCCGGCACCGGCAAAACCGCGCTGGCGCACGTCATCGCCCAGCACACGAAATGCCGGTTCCGCCCGCTCAACGCAGTCGCCGCCGGCATCAAGGACGTGCGCGAAATCCTTGACGAAGCCAAAACCGAACTGGAGCAGACCGGCCAACGCACCATCCTCTTCGTCGATGAACTGCACCGCTTCAACCGCGCCCAGCAAGACGTGCTCCTCCCCGATGTGGAAGAGGGCCGTGTCATCCTCATCGGCGCGACCACGCAAAACCCGTTCTTCGCCGTCAACTCCCCGCTCCTCAGCCGGGGCCAGATTTTCACGTTCGAACCGCTCTCGCGCGACCATATTAAGGAACTCCTCCGCCGCGCCCTTGCCGACCAGGAACGCGGCCTTGGATCGATTCCCGTAAACATCACCGACGCCGCCCTCGCGTTCCTCGCCGAGATAAGCGACGGCGACGCCCGCCGCGCCCTCTCCGCCCTCGAAATCGGCGTCCTCTCGGTCGAACAGCGCCCCGTCGAGTTCACGCTCGAAGTCGCCCAGGAATCAATCCAGCGCAAGGCCCTCGATTACGACGCCACCGGCGACGCTCACTACGACGTGGCCAGCGCCTTCATCAAGAGCATGCGCGGCAGCGACCCCGACGCCGCAATCTACTGGCTGGCCCGCATGCTCGAATCCGGCGAGGATCCGCGCTTCATCGCTCGCCGCATCGTCATCCTCGCCTCGGAGGATGTGGGCAACGCCGACCCGCAAGCCCTGGTCGTCGCCGCCGCCGCCCTGCAAGCCGTCGAGTTCGTCGGCCTCCCCGAATGCCAGCTCCCCCTCGCTCAGGCCGTCACCTACCTCGCCACCGCCCCCAAATCGAACGCCGCGACCGTCGCCATCACCAAAGCCCGCGAAGACGTCCGCACCGGCCGCACGCTGCCGGTGCCCAAACACTTGCGCGATGCCAGCTACCAAGGCGCGAAACAATTCGGCCACGGCGAAGGCTACGAGTACAGCCACGACCAACCGGGCGCATGGAGCGACCAGCAATACTTGCCGGAGGAGCGGCGGTATTATGAGCCGACGGATCGCGGGTATGAGGCGGTGATCCGGGAGCGGATGGAGGAGTTGCGGAAGAAGAAGGAGAATTGTCAGTGATCAATCAGGCACCGTTGGCGATTTCCTCCCTATGTTTACATCATCCCAAGAGACACATTTCATGAGTTTCCGCAGAAGTGGGAAGGAAGCGCACGGTGAATCGGCGCGCTGGCAAGCATGGAAGAACGCCCACGCGGCGTTGCTCCAAGCTGCCGGCTTACCTCTCAGCGTCTTGCGGAATCGAAAAGACTGGGACTACCTCCTACGGTACGGTTACCACTGCGAGGGCGCCTATCCGAATATTGACTTCAACCTCGATGACATGACAGATGCCCAACGCGACGCTTTTCGAGAGCTTCTTGAAAAGACGCTTACTGACGAGGAGAAAAAACGCGGTAGCGCGGGATGGCATCACGTGCATCCGCCGACATGATTCGAAGAATCGGATTCAAGCATCAAAGACAAGCAGCACGCCAATGTTGTTCTTTCATCATCCATCGCGTGAATAGAATAAGGCGACGCCGCAATCACTGAAAAAGGCGACTATGGCAGAAGTCATCATTCGAGAAAGGCTCTGGCGGGACTTTGCCGCCGTGGCCCGCCAAGAGCGGCGAAACGCGGAAGAACTCGCGGCACAAGTGTTGCGAGACTACGTTCAACAAGTAGCGGACGAGGAATTGCTCCAGCGCTCCGAACTGGCCGCTCGCCGTGCCAGGTTCCCTATCGACAAGACCGAGCAGATCATCCGGCTTGCGCGCAGCGGGCGGACATAATCGAGACAAGAATATGCGACTGTACCTACTCCTCTCTATCCTTCTGCTTCCTTTGGTGTTCGGCTGCAACCAAGCGCCAAGCCCTCCAACACGCACCACCTCCGTTCCTGTTCCTGTCGCTCGGGGACCAAGGCCTCCGAAAGACAGTCGCATCCAACCTGAGGAATTAATCGGCAAAATGGTCGGTGAAATCGTTGATCACACTCCGCTCTATCTGGAAAAGGGTTTTGTGATTGAGGAATCCCCCGGCGTGGGCCGTGGCGTCAAAGGCACGGGGCCTGACGAGGAGGAAGTTTGGTTATACGTGTCTAACGATAAGGCCCAGAAGAAGGAATTGGAGGAGTGGACGTTGGAACAATTCAGGTATATACGCGTCACCGGCGCCGTGATCAGGGACGCGTCCGGCACGAAGATTGTCGGCAGCGACGTGATCATCAGCAATCACTTGAGTGACTTGCCGGGTCGGTAAACAGCGATTAGTTGTGCAGCGCGACGTCGCCATCCTTACATGTGTGGCTGGATCCATGGTGGAACGAAGGTTAGGTGAGAAATGGCCAATGAATTTGCCGCCGAGTTTGCGAAGAACGTTAAGAAAAACCTGAGCCTGTACGAAGCTGGAAAGATTGCGAGAGTCGAGTTGCATAACGTGCTCTTGGAGAACGTGGACCCGGAGACTGTTGGGGAATTCGTCGCGCTCGTTCCACCGGACATCCTTCGGGAAATCGAGCGCTATGTGTTACTTGAGGCTCCAAGGTCCGAGGAGGAGTGGAAGCGCGCCCGTTTCTTTCATATCGGCGGCGTCACACGACGTGGAGAGTTCGATCACCAACGCAATGGTCTTGGGATTGATCATCCGTCGCTCCAACGTTTTCGAAAAACCGTTGAAGCGCTCCGCCTCTTCTTCGAGCGCGGCCGGTAAGAGCGACAACTCCATCTGGTCCAATTGAATCCTGCCTCGGCGTTGACAGGCTTTTCTCACCCCCCCTTGCGCGGAATTCCGTCGTCACCAGCAAATGGGCGCTGAACTGCGCTAGCTGGTCCTCATAGGGCCGGCTGAAGGCTTCGATGCGCTCCAGAATCCGCGCATCGGACTTTCCCAGCCGCGCGTACAGCTGCGATAGGTCGTCAGCTGACGCGCCAAACGCCTGTTCTTCCCCCTGCGCCCCTAAAGACGTGTCGCTCATTGTCTTCCATTGTCCTCTTTAGTCACTCAAGCGATGGTAATACTCCATTTTCCTCTTGCCTAATCCCACCCCTCTATGGTAGACTACTCTTGGTGAGTTCCAGCGCACGGAACCGGTGGTTTCCCCACTCGGATTGCCCGGAGGAAATCAGAGAGTGCAAAATGAGCCCGCAACCCCCTGGCTCGCTTGTTGGTTGTGAGCGCACTCCCGTGGCCGCATCAAGGCGACCACATCGTACTGCCGTGCAAGGAATACGCCGTATTTGCGAGGTCCGCCCGATGCACATACGCACGCCGTCCGCTGCCCGAAACCGCATTCTCCCGGCCTCTCCGCGAAAGATGCCGATGAGCGTCGTTGAATGCCAATCGGGCTCCGCACCGCCGATTGCAAACGGCGATAACGGTCAAACGGCAATGGCTGCCAATGCCACCGCACCTCCGATTGCAAACGGCGATAACGGTATTCCGGCGATGGATGCCCCTTCCACCGCCGCGCCGATAGCAAACGGTGATAACCGTCAACCGGCGATGGCCGCCCGCGCGAGCGCCGCGCCGATAGCAAACGGTGATATCGGTCCACCGACGATGGACGCCCAATCCGACCGCCGCGCCGATAGCAAACGGCGCTAACAGCCACCAGTGGGTCCTCGGCGTCGTCAACCGACTGCGTCTTGCCGTTGACAGTAACAGCTAGGAGGCGCCATGACCCTTGCAACAGATCGCTATCTTCCTGTGGTTGTCAATACTGCACTGCTGGGTACCCGAACTCGCGCATGCCACCGTCGCTATGGCTGCCATGGCCATCGACATCCAAGTCTTCATTACTTCGCTTCCATTCAAATTGGCCGATACGGATTTCCATTCGGCGGGGACTATCTCCCGAGGGCCCCATCCGCCGCCTCGGTCGTCATCGCATCGTCATTGTCATATAGCGCCGCCAGGGATTGCCGTACGCGGCGGTCGGACAGCTTTAGAAAGTACCTTCCCGCCTTTGCGTCCCGGCTGATCTCATCCGGATTCCCGTTGGTGTGCGTCAGCAACGAATCCAAACGGCTCAGCGTGCAACTCGACGCGTAGAGTTCGCAGGCGGCATCGGCGATGCGTTCGTGGATGTACTGTTTTTGCAGAATGTCCTCGCGGTAACGGCGGAGCATCGCCTGGACCGCGAGGCCGAAGTCGCGGACGCGTTTGCCTAATTCGGCGGCTTCCTTGCGGAGCGCGTGGCTTTGAACAGGTATTTCGGGGATGGAGAGGCGTGCGCCGACCTGGTCGCGGACAAAACTCCAGAGCTTGCCGCCGCCCTTGAGCGGGTTGCGAATGGCGTCGAGCACGCCTTTGAGTTCCTCACCCACGCCGCGCATGCCGACCAGGGCGATGAAGGCCCGCAGTACGTCGTTCGCCCCTTCGCCGATCTGATTGAGGCGGGCGTCGCGCATCATCCGCTCGTACGGCTCGTCGGTGAAGAACGCCTGGCCGCCGTAGATCTGGATCGTGTCGTTGACGATATGCCAAAGGGCCTCGGTGGACCAGACCTTGAGCATGGCGGTTTCGAGCATGTAATCCTCGAAACCGCGATCGATGAAGCTGGCGCATTCGCTGGTGGTCGCTTCCATCGCGAAGGCATGTGCGGCCATGTATGCGATCTTTTTCTTCACGAGTTCGAATTCGCCGAGCGTTTGCTTGAACTGCTTGCGTGTGTTGGCATGGCGGACGGCGGCCTTGAGGCAAGTCTTGGCAGCGCCGGTGCAACTGGCGCCGAACGTGGTCCTGCCGAAGTCGAGTACGGTGAGGGCGATCCGCAGCCCCTTGCCGATCTGGCCGAGGATGTTCTCGGCGGGGACGACCATGTCATGGAACGCCAGCTTGCCGGTGGCGGTGCCGCGGATGCCGACCTTGGGCATGCGCGGCTCGACGACCTCAAAGCCGGGCAGTTCGGGGGTGACGAGGAAGGCGGTGATCTTCGTTTCGTCGCTGCCGGGAACGGGGGTGCGAGCCATGACCGTCAAGACTTGCGCGATGCCGCCGTTCGTGATGTAGCGTTTGTGGCCGTTGAGGATGTACGCCTTGCCGTCGGGCGTGGGTGTGGCGGTGGTCTGGACATTGGCGGCGTCGGAACCGGCTTCGGTTTCGGTGAGGGCGAAAGCGGCGAGTTGCCGGCCGCTGACCAGGCCGGGCAGCCATTTCTGTTTCTGGGCCTCGGTGCCGAAGAGGAGGAGGGCGCGGATGCCGATGCTGTGGTGGGCGTTGACAAAGACGGCGACGGAGGAGTCGTGACCGCCGATTACCTCCATGATGCGGGTGTTGGCGAGCTGCGAGAAGCCGCGGCCACCGTATACCGCGGGCGCTGTCGCGCCCAGGACGCCCAGGCCGGCAAGGCCGGAGACAACCTCTGCCGGAATGTTGGCGTCACGGTCAATGACCGCCGCGTCGATTTTCTCGTCACAAAACCGGCGGACGTCGGCCACGGTCTTGGCGATCAGGTCGCGTTCCTTCGGCTCGATTTCGGGATAGGGGAACAGAAGGGGCGCGTTGAAGTGACCGAAGAACAAAGCCTTGGCGAAGCCGAGCGTTTGCGGTCCCGAGAAGAGGAGTTCCTCGGCCTGTTTCTTCTGTTGCTCGAGCTGCGTGGCGGTCAACGCCATGACCGAATCTCCAGGGAGGGGATGAGAGCGCCTTTTCACGGCAGGTAGCGGGCGGATGAAGATACGGGAGGACTCGCCGCCTTGAGTAGATTAAAGCAAAACGGCGGGAGACGGGGAATGGCGGGTTAGAGGGCAGTTCACCGCAGAGGCGCAGAGGACGCAGAGTTTTCTCCGTACATTGCTGTAAAACTTCTTCCTAGTGCATCGTTACAAGTCGAGCGATGGATGACTTCGTAGCGGAATTCGCCAGAATTCCGGGGCGCCCCGGAATTCTGGCGAATTCCGCTACCTCAATCCAGGCAAGACGGTGCACTAGTCCGCTTCCGTCACCTTTGCCTTGCTGATCGTGTAAAGAAAACTCTCGGGGTCGATGGTGTTCAGTTTGAGCGTGCCGGTGATCTTCATGAGGCCGCGGGTTACGCTGACGGTTTTGCCCGCGGGGAGTTCGACGAAGGCGATGGCGGTGATCTCCGGCATCTCACAGTACCAGCAACCGACGGGGTACTCGATCAACATGAAGGTGCTCGATTCGAGTTCCTCGCCGAGGGGTTGCATGAAACCGCTGAGCGAAATCTGCTTGCCGTCGAGTTCCTTCAGGTACTTGGCGAATGTCGGCGTGAACTTTTTGTCGAGGGTGGTATCGGCGAGAACGGCCCAGGGCAAGGGTGTGACGCCTTTTTCATTGATGGGCGGCAGGGATGACTCGTCGAGATGCGAGGCGAAGGGGCGGCGGGAGCGGGGTTTGATCAGGCCGGCGTGGCCTTCGTGGGTGGTCTTCGCGTCGTCGCCTTGTTTGGCCAGCTCGTCCGCGGCTTCGCGCTGAACCTGACGGTGGGCGCGGAGGTCGTCGTTGCGCATGGCGAATTCGTTCACGCAGCCGTCCATGATCGCGGCGGCGGTCTTCACGTCGCCGTGAGCGCTTGATAATTCCGCCAGTTGCCAAAGCAGTCGTGGGTCGGCGGGCAGCCAGAGGGCGAGTTGCTGTGTGACCGCCGCTGCCTCGGACGGCAGCTTCTTGCGCTGTTCCGTGGCTAGTTTGCCGGGCTGGTATTTGCCGCTTTCGCCGACGAATTTCACGTCGAAGAGATTGTCCAGGTCCTGGCAGCCCTTCTCTTCCTTCTGGCGCATGCGCACAAGCTTCAGATGGTATTCCTCCGCTTTAACAAACTTGCCGGGGGCGAGCTTGACGGCCTCTTTGAGGCAGGCGGCGGCTTGATCGAGGTCGCCTTGGAGCTGCCAGGCGGTGCCGAGGTTGGCGGCAATGTGAAAGTGCTGCGGGTGATCGCGCTGCGCGCCTCGAAGCAGCTCGACGGCTTTGTTTGCTTGACCGAGGCGGACGTAAATCGCGCCGAGGTCGGCGAGTTCGTCGGCCGACAGTTTTCCTTCCCTGGACTTCTTTTCGAGATCGGAGGCGGCTTTTTCGTATTTCTCACGCGCGGGGTTGGTCGTTCCCTTAGCCGGCTGGACCGCCAGGGTACGCAACATCCGTTGGTCGAGTAGGAAGCCGCGCCACTGCGACGGCAGCTCGGAGATCGCCTCGCCGGAGTAATAGAGGCCGGCGCGGAGCGGGTTGGCGATGAGTAGGAGGGTCAGCGCGGCAATGGCGAAATGCAGGCGTTTCATGGGGGAGTGGTCCTTTCGAGAACGCGTCTCGGGGCAATCTCAGTTTACCACCCGTCGGAGATGGACGCAAAACTACGCCGCTTATGGGGGCAGGCTGGGTCCGCGCAACTGGTCGAGCAATTTGCGGGCAACTTCATCCGCCGGAGAAAGACTCACAGCCCGTTCCAACTCCGTGCGCGCTTCGGCTGTCTTGCCGGTTTCGGCCAGCAGCCCTCCCAGGTCGCGGTGTGCCTCGGCGAAGTCGGGGCGGCATCGGACCGCGTCCCGAAAAGCGCGTTCCGCATTGGTGGGTTGATTGAGTTTCAACAAGCACAGGGCCAGGTGGTAGTGGGCCGGCGCGTGCATGGGTTTGGAGGCGATGGCCTTACGGAACCACGCGACGGCGTCGGCGATTGCGCCACGGTTTTCCAAGACCAACGCCAGGTTGCACTGGGCTTCGACGGAATCGGGCTTGAGGCGAAGCGCCTGATGCAACGCCGCCTCGGCGCCGGGTAGGTTGCCAAGGCGCATGAGGAGCCAACCCTGCGCGGCGTGGGCCTCGTACGAATCGGGATAGGCTTGCACCAGTTGATCCAAGAGGACCACCGCATCGTGGCCGCGGCCTTGCAGGTGGTACTTCTCGGCCAGCGCGATGCGCGCGCCAACCCCGGCGCGCAGGCGATCGACCTCATCCAACCAGGGATCGGGCCAGTCAAAATCGTCTAGCGCGCCGGCCATAAGACGGAATTCCTGATCGGCGGCCAGGGGGTTTTCCTGGCGGAGATAGACCTCGGCGAGAAGGGCGTGAATCGCTCGAGCTTGCGGCGCGTGGGCGAGGGCGCGCTGAAGATGATCCTTTGCAGTGTCCAACTGGTTTCGTTGATAAGCGGCCCGTCCCAGGCCGTTGTGGGCCCTGGGTTCGTCGGGCCGGGTTTCCAACACGCGGCCGAACTGAGCCTCCGCATCGTTGAGCCTGCCCTGTTCCAGCAGCAACTCCGCCAAGCGCAGGCGCGGCCCTGGTTCGTCGGGAGCAAGGTCGACGGCGCGCTCAAGCAACGGAAGGCAACGATCCGGATCGTTCGCACGCGTTAGCGCTTCCAGGTAAGGCCACCGCACGTTCTTGGGTTCGCGTTGCCCGGCCCAGTGAAGACACGTGCGTGCCTCTGCCGCATAGCCGTGGGCGAAGTAGACCATGGCGAGCTTTCCCCAGGCGGGGCCGGAGCGCGGCGACTTCAGGACCTCGGCGCGGGCCTCGTCGATCGCTTCTGTTACAGCGGGATCGAGACCGTCTGTCGCCACCGTCGGCGGATCCGGCGGCGTGGTCTCGCGCCAGTAGAGGACGCCGGTCCCCGCGCAGGCCGCCACGAACAGCAGAAAGGCGATGGCGAGCCAAGTCCGTCGGCGCCTGGGTCGCGTCTGGAGGGCAGCGTCGGCCGTCATTTTCGCCCCTCCCCTTTCTTCAACAGGACGGGCTGATCCACGGCGCCACCCTCGAAGGATTCTTTGTCGCCGTTGGGCCAGGCGACGTGAATCGCATCGATCGTCTCGGTCTTTCCCAGTCCGAAATGGGCGCGCGGGTCGTTGCTGCACAGGTAGCTCTGGCCGGGATTTATCCAGCGGACCCAGCGCTGGTCGCCGGCTTCGACGGTGATTTGCGCCCCGTAGGCGTCGCGGCCGCCCAGAGCGGGATCGATGACACGGACCAGCAGCCAGTGGCCGCGGTTCGGCGCGACGTTGCGGAAGATGTGGGCCGGACCGGCGATGGTGGTCACAAGTAGATCGAGCGCTCCGTCGCCGTTAAGATCACCGCAGGCCAGGCCGCGGGCGACTTCATGCCGGCCACAGAAGGGTGCGTTGCTTGGTGAAATATCGCGGAACGAACCGTTACCGTCATTGGCGAATAACTGGTTGCGCTCGGCGTACCGCTGCCAGAACTGCGGCAAGATGGCATTCTCCGGCGTTTGGCTGCGCGACACCCGGCCGTTGACGACGGCCACGTCCAGCGCGCCGTCCTGGTTGAAATCGCCCATCACAGCGCCGAATCCGGTGCCGCGCCAGCGTGGATTGGAGAGACCGACCAAGGCAGTCTGGTCCGAGAAAAAGCCGCGCGGCTTCTGTGTCCAAAGGGTGTGCGACTCCTCGGTCAGGTGGGTCACGAAGAGGTCGAAGCGGCCGTCGGCGTGGTTTTCGACGTCGCCGAGGGCGATGCCCATGTTGCCCTGCGTTTGGCCCATGGCGTTGTAGGCGAGGCCGCGGCGGACGGCTTCCTCCTTGAACGTGCCGTCATGCTGATTAATCCAAAGGTGATTGGGATGGGCGTCGTTGGCGACGAAGATATCGGGCCAGCCGTCACCGTCAAAATCGGCGCAGACCACGCCGAGACCCGGTCCCGGCACCTTGCCGAGGCCGGAGGCGAGCGTCACATCCTCGAACCGGACCGCGCCGGTCTTGGAACCGGGAATCGGGCCGCAGTTGTGATAGAGCTTGGCGACCGCGCCGGGAAAGACCTTGGGGTTGCAGTAATCGGGTTGTTGCGCGCCGCCTGACCGGCAGACTTTGGTCGGGTCGTAATCGACGTAGTTGACGACGACGAGATCGAGCCAGCCGTCGCGATCGTAATCGAAAAAGGCGGCCGAGGTCGCCCAGAAGGGGTGATCAAGGCCGGATTCGCGCGTGACCTCGGTGAAAGTGCCGTCGCCGTTATTGAGGAAGAGCCGGATGCCGCCGTATTCGGTCACCAGAACGTCGGGCCGGCCGTCGTTGTTGACGTCGCCGATGGCGACGCCCATGCCGTGGCCGATGACATCCAGCCCCGAGCCGGCGCTGACATCCTTGAACCGGCCGTCCGGTTCCTGATGGAAGAGGCGGTTGGCCGCCTTGGAATCGGGGCCGCCGTTTTGGATGAGGTAGATGTCGAGCTTGCCGTCGCCGTCGTAGTCGAACAGTGCCGCGCCGGAGCCGATGAGGTGCGGCAGGAAGTAGCTTTCCAGGGGACGGGAACCGGCTTCGTGGACGAAGTTCAGGCCGGATTCCTCGGTCACGTCAACGAACCAGGGCGGGGCGTCGTCCACCGGCTCCGTCAAAGCGTGCCCACCGCAGCCGACGACGGCAGCCGCGAGCAGGCTGAAGCCAACGACGATGTGGAACGAGGCGCGCAAAACGTGCGCCATGATGCTCCCCCAACAAAGCACCGTACCGGTGGGGTGATTGCCTGCACGGTCCGCACGGCGTCCATTTGCGAGAGGGAGAGGTGCGGAAATCCCCGGCGGCGAGTCACGGCCCTGACCAGGATTGGGTTGAGCGTACCGCGCGAAGCAAATGGTTGCGAAGGAAATCGGCGGTCGGAGTCGTCAAACGTTGCCGCTTTTCCGAGTCCGCGTCATTCGAAGTCATGAATTGCCGCCTCGTTTGTCGGATGTGGGAGGTAGGGCACACCCGATGCGATGTGCCAGACGAAGCTCCAGTGAACGAGCGCCCCCGAGAGGACGAAGAGGTGGAAAACCTCGTGCGAATGAATTACGCCTGGAATGACGACGAACCACTGGAGGTATTCGAGCACGGCGCCGATGGAATAAAGGATGCCGCCCCAGAGAAGCGGGCGGACCAGTGCAAATCCGTGACGTTGGGCGGCCAGGACCGCCGAGACGCCGCCGATCCAGCCGAGAGTCAGGTAGAACGACAGGGCAAGCCACTCGGCGAGATCGTTGTAGAAGATCGTGGTGAGCGTGATGCCGGTGATCGCCGCGGTCCAGACCAGGAAGAGCTGCACGGCGCGTTGCCAGCCGCGAAAAAGCAGCCCGATCAATGCCGTGCAGCTTCCGGCGATGAGGAGAAAGATGGCGCCGTGGTCGAGCTGTTCCATGACCAAGCGGGCGGTGCCGCCGCGCTCCATCATGTGGTAGACGGCGCTCATGGAAAACAGCAACACGCACGTAAAGGCGTAGATGCTAAGGTAGATCATCCGCGCGGCGTCGCCCCGCCCGCGCCGCAGCAACAGGAAGCCCAGCATCAGAAAAACCGCCACGCCGACCAGATGGCTGATGGCGCTGAACGGGTCATGAAACCCGGGGAGGTGGTAGAGTTCCGGAGTCGAAGCAAATAGAAGGCGACTCATTTCTTCTTCGCTTCCGCGGCCTCCAGCTTCGCAAGCACTTTCTTCGGCGCGATCGTCCGGTAACTCTCATCGATCCACTGTTCGAGCAGATCGACGGGAATCTCTTCCTTCGCGCGGAATTGGCAGGTCACCCAGCCGCTCTTGCCCATCCCGTACCCCGCCGGCGCGGCAAACGGCTGCGTTAACGCCCACTTGCCCGATTGCGGCAGCTTCACCGTCATTGAGAAGACGACGCCCTCCACCGTCAGGCCGTTGCTCAGGAACAGGAACACTTTCCCTTTCACCTTGACCGCCACGTGGCCCCAGGGAAAATGCTCGCTTGATTCGGGGTAGGTCAGCGCAAACTTTTTCAATGCGGTTTCCGCGCGAGTCAGACGAGGTGCTTTTGCCATGGAGGAATTCCATTCAGATGGACCATCCGGCGGCCGCATCAATTACTTGCTGTACCGCGGCTGATACAGCATCACCTCAAAGTCTCCCGGCATGCGGAAGTTCGTCACAAGGCCCCATCCCTCGTCCTTCACGCCGCTGGTGAATTCCACGCCGCGCTCCTTGAGTTCCGCCATCGTTTTCTGGACGTCGTCGCAATAGAAGGAAAGGTGCGTCGTGCCCGACTTCTGCTCCGCGCCCTCCGTTTCCAGGGGGTGGCAGCCCATGTCGGCCTCGGGCAGGTCGAAGATGAGCCAGCCCTCGCCCACGTCCGTATAGGGGAATCGCAGCTTGTCGCGCAGGAACGCGCGCAGCTCCTCGGGTTTCGAGGAGTAGAACATGGTGTGGACGCCTTTAATCATGGGATGCTCCTCGTTGTTGGCATGCCTGTGTGATCGCCCACCGCTGACTCCCGTGCAAAAGGTCCGCCGCGGCCTTCTCCGGCGAAAGCCATCGCAGCTCGTGATCCGGTTCGCCCGGACCCAGTTTATCCACGATCTTCGCCAAGAAGAATACACAGCGCTTGCGAAAGTAGGTATTTTCATCGGCGGCGAAGACCAGTTCATCGGCAACGCCGAGGCGAGCGCCGAGTGTGATCCGAAGGCCGCATTCTTCGAGCGTTTCACGGATGGCGGCGGCTTCAGGGGATTCTCCGGTGTGTTGGCCGCCGCCGGGGAGGGCGAGGCCGAGCGGGGTGGCGACGACCGCCACTTCGCCGGCGGCGTTGATTATTACTGCGTATCCGCCGGGCCGCAGAATGTATTCAATCCCGGGAATGGCACGGCCGAACTCGGGGACACACGACGTCACGGAGGAGTCCTCGCCCGCAGACGATGCAAGCACGGTGCCTTGAGTCTTCGCAGGGGTACCCGGAAAACGACCCACCATCTTATTCACGGTTCATCTGCGAAGACTTGCTGCACCCCACGTTCTGCGCAAATTTCATGCCCGTATTGGCCTAGGCGACCTCCCTTATTCCTTGCTCTTTTTCAGAAATGCGCGGGCTTTGGACTGTAGCGAGGCCAGAAGGTCTCCCGCTTGAATGTAGTTGTCCAGTTCTTTGACTTCCTCCGGAGATATCCTCCGCTCCTGGTTCTTGACCGCAAGTTCGTGCATCCTTGACAGATCTTGCGAAGAAAAGCCCAGCTTCAGAATCTTAATCGCCGTGTCCGGGGACATTTTGCTGTCCTCCGTCTTTGTGCAATGCAGATAAAGATGGCGACCTGGCTGACGCTGGATTGTTGGCCGCGCAGATTGGGTTCTTCTACCGCCGACAAATCACTTCAAGTATACCGTGGAAGTGCCCGTTACACATCCAACTCCTCCGCCACCGCCAGCGCCGCCGAATCCATGATGAACCGGTACCGCTGCGCTGGATCCTTCCCCAGCAAATCCACGAACGTCTTGTCCGCCTCCAAGTTGCTCTCGATGCTCACGCGCAGCAGCGTGCGGCGGCGCGGGTCGAGGGTGGTTTCGGCGAGTTCCTTGGCATCCATCTCACCGAGGCCTTTGAAGCGGCCGATCTGCGGATTGGAGTTGGCGCGCAGGCCGGCCAGAATCTCCTCCTTGTGAGCGTCGTCGCGAGCCCAGACCGTTTCCTTGCCGATCTGGATCTTGTACAGCGGCGGCTGGGCGATGTAGACGTGGCCTTTGCGGATCAGCTCGGTCATGTGGCGGAAGAAGAACGCCAGCATGAGCGTGGAGATGTGATGGCCGTCGGCGTCGGCGTCCATGAGGAGGATGATTTTGCCGTAGCGCAGGCCGGCCAGGTCGAACTTCTCGCCGGCGCCGGTGCCGATGGCGGTGACCAGATCGTTCAACTCGACGTTGGCCAACACCCGGCCCAGCGGCAGCCCCTCGGCGTTGAGAATCTTGCCGCGGAGAGGCAGCACGGCTTGGGTGCGGTTGTCGCGGCCCTGCTTCGCCGAGCCGCCGGCCGAATCGCCCTCCACGATGAACAGTTCGGAAGCATCCAGGTCAGTGGACTTGCAGTCGGCCAGCTTCCCGGGCAGATTCAATCGGCGCGACGTGACCGATTTGCGTTTCACTTCGTTGGCCGCCTCGCGCGACGCCAACCGGGCCTTGGCGGCCAGCACGATCCGGCCAACGATTTGGTCGGCGGCGGTTTTGTTGGAGTTCAGCCAGGCCTCCAGCGAGGGGCGGACGAAGCCGTCCACGGTCGCGGCCATTTCCGGGTTGTTGAGCTTCTCCTTGGTCTGCCCCTGGAACATCGGCTCGCGCACGAATACGGACAGGATTCCGACGATGCCCTCGCGGATGTCCTCCGCGGTGAGGTTCAAACCCTTGATCTTGATTTCATGGGTGTCGATGTAGTTGCGAATGGCCTTGCCGATGCCGCCCTTGAAGCCGGCCTCGTGGGTGCCGCCGGCGGAGGTGCGGATGCCGTTGACGTAGGAGCGCAGCGTTTCGTCGGTCGATTCTGTCCATTGGAGGGCGACCTCCATCTTCTCGCCATTGTCGCGCTTGAGGGTGAACGGTTGCTCGGTGACGGACGGTTTTTGACCATCGGTGATGAGTTTGGCGAGGAACTCGGGAATGCCGCCGGGGTGCGTCAGGTCGTGCGTCTCGCCGGCGACATCGTTCTTGAACGTGATCTTCAAGCCGCTATGGATGTACGACATGTCCTCCAGGTGGGCCTTGATCTGCTCGGGATCGAAGCGCGTGGTCTTGAAGATCTCCGCGTCCGGCTCGAAGGTGATGATGGTGCCGTGTCCGCGAAACGGGCCAACCTTGGTCAATGCTCCCGCCGCTTTGCCGCGCTTGAATTCTTGCTTCCACTCGTGGCCGTCGCGGCGGATGACGGCAGTGAGTTTCTTCGACAGCGCGTTGACCACCGACGAGCCGACGCCATGCAGGCCGCCGGAATGGAGGTAGTTGCCGCCCTCGCCGAACTTGGCCCCGGAGTGGAGCGTGGTCAGGATCAGTTCCAGAGCGGGCCGCTTGAACTTGGGATGTAGATCAACCGGGATGCCGCGGCCGTTGTCGGTCACGGTAATCGCGTCGCCGTGCTTGTGCAACGTGACGGAGATCGTGTCGGCATAGCCGTTGAGGTATTCATCGACGGCGTTATCGACGATTTCCCAGACGAGGTGGTGCAGGCCTTTGGAGTCCACGCCGCCGATGTACATGGAGGGGCGGCGGCGGACGGGTTCGAGACCTTCGAGGACGGTGATGTCTTTGGCGGTGTAGGTGGCGGTGGACATGTCTTGTCTTGACTTTCTTCGGTTGGACTCAAGACTGAGCGGGAAGGCACTCATTTCACAAAGAAATCGGTCACAAGGCAGACCAGTTTTCCCTTGGCGGTGTAACCAAAGTAGGATGCGTAGCGCCCGTCACCACACCCGGTGGAGAATGTCACCAGGTTAGCACCCGTTCCCGCGTCCAATACTTTGTTCAGCCACGACCACGTGGGAACATAGGTTTCGCGCATTTCGTCCATCAATCGTGAGAAGAAATCGTTGTCGCGTGACCTTTTCCTCACCAGCACTCGGGCTGCTCGCACATCCATGAAGCAGCCTTCACCTGAATCAACGTCGTAACCGAAGATCGCATCGCTATCCAGTTCATTGACATCCTCATCTGGCAAAAGTGCCATATCCCATCTCACCGGCTGGCGATCGCTGAATCGAACCATCGCAGCCGCGACCCGTTGGTCCGTTTCGATATGTGCGATGCTCAACAGGACGGGATAACTTCCAGGCGAAGCTCGAACGGTGAAAGGTTGGGTTTCGGGACATACAATCGGATCGCAGGCCACGATTTGGCCTGTCGGAAGAACGAGGTCGCCACCGTCACAGCAGCTAACCACAAGTTCGCCCAAACATGTGTTGATCACTTGTCCGTCATGGAATGCCTGGGAGTAATCCATACCTTCCATCCTGCATTCTCAGGGTCGTCGGTTTCGGCACCTACTGCTCGTATCGCTTGGCCACAATCGCTCCCGTCGCCGCGTCGATGACATGATGCGGCCCGCCGCCTTTGCTGAGCTGGTTTTTCAGCTGGTAGTCGATGTGCCAGCCGTCTGCTTCCAGTACTACCACGATACGGTATGGCAACAGATCACGGTACGCCTTCTCCGCGTCGAGGCTGGCAATTCTCAACGCTTCGTCACAAGAGACCGCCGAATTCATTTGCGCTTCACCTATGCGTGGATGCCCCTCTACTCCGTGAAGAGGCCTCCCTGATCCCCATTCCGCTCACCCTTCTTCCCATTCGCATTCCCATTTTTCCCTTCAATCTGCTCCCAATCCACCAACTCAATCGGCGGCGGCACGACGCGAACGAAGTTGGCTCGCTTCACCGCCTCGAATCCCTTGCCGCCGCGGGACGTTATCTCGTACTTATTGCGGCCGAATTCCATGGTGCGGCCGCCGGAGGTTTCCAGCACCATCTTGTCGAAGCGGCCGGACATGAGAGCGCCGCCCAGGCAGACGTCGCCCTCGGCGAGTTTGATGCCGATCACGCCCTTGCCGACGCCGGAGAGGATGTTGATGTCGTCCACCTTGAAGTGAATCACATGGCCTTCGGCGCTCGCCAGGTAGATCGTCTCTTCGTCGCCGCGCAGAACCGTTGCCATCACGACGCGATCGCCTTCGTTGAGGCGGACATAGCGGCGGCCGACTTTCGTTGAAGCGGTGCGCATGGGGGTTAGGGGTGCCCGCAGCGTTTGGCCCTGGGCGGTGACCACCAACAAATAGGGTGCGCCGGGCTCGCCGTTCTTCGGTTTCTCGTCGGCGGGCGTGAAACGCTCATCGGTCGTGACGGCGTTGACAACCTTCACCTGGTCGGCCAGACGGAAGAACTTGCCTATAGGTTCGCCATATCCGGACGAGGCGGGGACTTCGTTCATGCGCATCGTGTAGGCGGCGCCGTCGTCGGCGAAGAAGATGACGTGGTCGAGCGTGTTGCCGGGCGCGACGGCGATTACGACGTCGCCCTCGCGGACGCGCGTGCTCTCCACCGACGTCAGCCGGCCGACGCGTTTGATCCAACCGTCGCGGGTCAGTATGACGTTCGTGTTCTCGCGGACGATGTAGGCTTCCTCGTCGAAATCGAGCGTGTCTTCCGAGGAGGCGATGCGCGTACGGCGGCGGTCGCCGAATTGTTCGCCGACTTCCTCCAGTTCATGTTTGACCACGCCCCAGAGTTTCTTTTGCGAGCGCAGAATGCCTTCGATGCGCTCGGCCTCGGCTTTCTTTTCGCGCAGTTCGTCGAGAATCTTGCGGATTTCCATCTGGGCGATCTTGTAGAGCTGAGCATCCAGGATCGCCTCGGTCTGCACCTCGTCGAGCTTGAATGCCTTCATCAGTTTTTCGGCCGCGTCCTGCTTGCCCTGGCTTTCGCGGATCAGCTTGATCGCTTTGTCGAGGGCGTTGAAGATGATCTTGAAGCCCTGGAGAATGTGGATGCGCTTGCGCAATTGCTCCAGGTCGTACTCGAAGCGGCGGCGTACCGTGGCGAAACGGAAATCAAGGAAATAGCGCAGGAGCGCCTTGAGCCCAAGCCGCTCCGGGCGTGTCTTGCCGTCCTCGTCGGGAACCAGGCAGGTGAGGTTGTAGGGGAAGCTCTCCTGAAGCGCCGTGTGCTTGTAGAGGTAGGCGATCACCAGGTTCGGGTCGGTGTCCGGCCTTACGTCGAGGGCGATGCGCAGGCCGTCTTTCTCGTTGGTTTCATTCGTTAGACCCAAGAGCTGAGGGACCTTGCGCGAACTGATGATATCGCCGATGGCCTGCTCGAGGTTGCCTTTGTTGACGCCGTAGGGAATCGACGTGATGATGATTTGCTCGCGCTTGCCGTGCGTTTCGGTCTTCCACTCCCCCTGCACTTTAATGCTGCCGGTTCCCTCCTCATAAATGGCGCGGAGCGTGGCGCGGTCAGTGACGACCTTGCCGCCAAGGGGGAAATCGGGGCCTTTCACTTTGTCTAGAAGCTGGGCCGTGGTTGCGTCGGGATCATCAATGAGATGTACGGCGGCCTTGACGACGTCGCCCAGGTTATGTGGGGGAATGTTGGTGGCCAGGCCGACGGCGATTCCGGAAGCGCCGTTGACGAGTAGATTCGGGAATTGGGCGGGAAGTACGACCGGTTCCTCCAACGTATTGTCATAACAAGGGCGCATATCCACGGTCCGCTGGCGCAATTCCGCCATGAGCCGGTCGGCGACGGCGGCCAACTTCGCCTCGGTATAGCGCTCTTGAGCCGGGGGGTCGCCGTCGACGGAGCCGAAATTACCCTGGCCGTGGACGAGCGGCGCCCGCATTACGAAGCTCTGGGCCATGCGGACCAGGGCTTCATAAGCCGGGACGGTGCCGTGGGGGTGGTAATTGCCCGTGACAGCGCCGGTGATCTTGGCACACTTCGCGGGTCGGCCATCGAAGTGCAAGCGCAAGTCGTGATACATCGTGTACAGGATTCGCCGCTGCACGGGCTTCAGGCCGTCGCGCACATCGGGCAACGCGCGCGAGGTGATGACCGACAAGGCGTAGGTGAGGTACCGTCGCCGGGCTTCCTGGCTCAGGTTGGCCGGCTGAATGGTTTCCGCCATGAACGCGTCTCTCCCATCTCAGAGCAATCGTCCGATTTTAGGGATTGTAGCGAAGATGCGGGAGGGAACCTAGGTCGGTTCGTGGGCGTGTTTTGTAATAAGTAATTGTGAAATATGGCTTTATGGAATGGAATGCCGTCTTGGGCTGGTCTCGGTAGGGAGTGTGCGGGCACGGGGTCTTGCAAAGAGCAGCGGGGAAATTCCCGTGTCTCACCACGTTGTGAGACACGACGCCTCTTTGGCATCTAACCTGAGACCTGCAAGTTATTTGCGATGTGGGGCGTGTGTGTACGAATGCGTGAGACACAAACAACGCAAGTGGGGTGTGTTCCTCGGTGTTCACCTTACGGGATGAAATCTATTTGGGCGGTTCCGGCGGCGGGTAGGTTTTGGCGATGGCCTTAAGCTCCTTGTCGAAGTCGTCGGGCACCTTTTCAAAGCTGGTAATCCGACAAATGGCAAGAAGGGTTTTGCCCTTGTTCGTTTGGACGGCATTAATCAAGCCGTCGCGCAGCTTTTTCTGAGCCTCTTCGTTGAAGTTGGCCGGGTTACAGGCGACGACGCCGTTCGGAAATGCCTCGGACTGGATAAGCGTCTTGAGCTTGGCATACCGTCCCGGTTTGCGCTCGGCGTAGTTCTGCAGTGATGTGCCGTCGACGACCGTAGCGTCCACCAGTCCGTCCACGACATCATCGAGGGCTTCCTCGATGTTTTCGGGGCGATCGACCTTGCCGAAGAACTTGCACGGTGGCTCGACGCACTGGCGCTCGAGGAACAGATGACAGTGCTCGCGCGTGTGCGGCGCCAGCGCGATTTTCAGCCCCTTCAGGTCGGCTACGTTCTTGGCCGTGGAGTCCTTGAGCACGATGACGTTCGCCTTAGAACAAGGAGCGGGGCAGGCACAGAGGATAAGCGGCTTCAGGTCCGGGTGCTTCTGTTTGACCCACGCAAACTCGAAGCCGTGAAAGACGGCGAGTTGTACTTTGTCGTCCGCGAGTTGGTTGCCGAGCGACAGTGCATCCGTGCCGGCCACCATGTCGCCGTTTACGCCCGTTTGCGATTCGAGCAACGACTTCAGCGGCTTCATCATCATGTTAACCATCGGCGCCGGCGTGTCGCGGAATACGCTGCCCGCGACGCCGACGCGGATCGGCGGATTGCGGGTGATCTCCTCCGCGCCGGCGGACCGGTCCAGCACGAGCGCCGGCAAGCTACATGCCACCGCAAGGATTGCCACGACCAAACATCGGGTTCCGCTCATTACCTATTTTCCTCCTTGATCCCCCCATAACCACGCTTCCGAACGTCCGTGAATCTTGGCGGCGAGCGGGAGGAGTTAACTCCCGGTCACAGGCCTATGAAGGGCGGTTGACACCCCCACTCGCCAGTGGGGGGGCTCGCTTTGCACGTCAGGGCTTCGGTTTCTTGCCGAACCCGTAATCAAATTGCAGGCCGCCGCCGGTGGCTCGCTCCAGAGCGGCCAACGCCAACAGATACCTGAACTGTGCCTCGTTTGCCTCTACGCGGATCTGAACGGAGAGGATTCCGGAGGTGATGACATCGTCCAGCCTGATCTTAGCGCCGGCCTCCTCGAAGTCTTTGCGCAGGTTGCGACTCAGCGTTTCGGCCTGCTCGGCGCCTTCACGGAATTTGGCCGCCTTGCGCGACCATTCCTGCCAGCGGAGAAAAGCATCCTCGGAGTCCAGGCCGACGAGGTTTCGGGTCTTTTCGACGACCGCCTCCGCTCGCTCGTGAAGGTCCTGGGCCTGTTCCACGCGAGCGCTTTTTTCGCCAACCAGGTTGACGGGCATTTCGACGCCCACCGCACCCGGCCGGTACTCGCCGTTGTGGCTGCCCTGCGGCACGGCGTCGGCATGCAGGTCGGACCCGGTCGCGAACGTGCGGCCGGTGGGTCCATGGATCAGCCCCTGGGCCTTGATCTCCCAGCAGAAAACCTCCGCCGCCAGCGCGGCCTGCAACAACTCCTGCCGCTTGGACCTGGCCGACTCCAGTACTTGGTCGCGCTTGACTACGGGCCGGGGATAGGGCACTTCCTTGTCGGCCAAGACGAGGGGAGCATCCGTCTCGAGTCCCATCGCTTCCCGCAACGCTGCCAAAGCCCGCGGACCGCCCGCCTTTGCTTCCTCTTGCTTTCCCTCGGCGAGCAGGACGAGAACATTGATGCGCTCCAGGTCGCGCGTGGTCACGTCCTTGCGAATGCCGTCCTTGACGATGTCCTCCACCGTTTTCTTGAGGTCCCTAAGGTTTTCCAATGCCTTGTCGACCAGAGCGTCTTGCTTCCGCGCGTACAGGACCGTTAGATAATTGCGCGTAACTGCGTAGAGGGTTTCCTGTTCGGCCTGTGCGATGCGAGCCTCGGCAATCTGCACGCCGAGTGCGGACTGCTTTCGACGTATCGGTATATCATGTGCCACCAATGGAGCAAGACGTAGATCGTCGAGGGCGCGCGCTTTGACCGCTGCCGCGGCTTGGCTGGCGCGGTAGGCCTTCAGAGCCGGCTGCTGGTCGAGGGCCAATTGCCGGCACGCGGCCAAATCGAGCGCCGCGGGTGGCGGGGGAGCTTCCTTCTTGTCGGCGGCGTCGCCGGGTGCGGTCCACGCCAGCGGCCACGAGAGCAACAGGAAGGGCAAAGCGAGGAATCTGGGCCGAAGGAAACGGAAATGGGAGTTGCTCATCAGGGTCGATCCTTGAAGCTAGACGGGACCGTAGTCCCAAACCGGCGAGTCCACCGCGGGGAGCCGCTGGCAAGGCGAACCTGCCTATCTAGGAGGAATCGACCGCGTTGGGACGAATCTCCATCCGCTCCCGGGGCTTAGGACGCCCGCCGAGACGGGCGCCCCGGACAACCGATACTTCTGTAATTCTCCCAACCGACCGAACGCGAAGCGCCGTTGACAGTTCCAGCGAACCTGTGCTATTCCCCCGCCCCACTTGGCACGACCGACGTTTGCATCCTTTCCCACGGACTTAGCAGAAGGCGAAACGATGAACCAGTTCATCAACGGCTTGGCGCGAGCTGTGGCCGAAACGATCGATTGTCCGGGGCCCATTCTTGAAATTGGCTCCTTCCAGGTCGCCGGCCAAGAGCACATTGCCGAGTTGCGCTCCCTGTTCACTGGAAAGGACTATCTCGGTGTGGACACGCGTACCGGCCCCGGCGTGGATTGCGTCGCCAACGTGGAAGCACTGCCGCAAAAGACTGCTTCCTTGGGAACGGTGATTGCCCTGAACACGTTCGAGCATGTCCCGCACTTTTGGAAAGGCTTTGCCGAAGTGCAGCGGGTGTTGCGGCCGGACGGTGTGTTTCTGGTTTCGTGCCCTTTTTATTTTCACATTCACAGTTATCCCAGCGATTTCTGGCGATTCACCCCCGAAGCGCTGAAGCTGCTGTTGGCCGAGTTCCCGAACAAGATCATCGGCTGGCAGGGTCCGCGGAATCGGCCGGCGAACGTTTGGGCACTGGCCCTCGGGTCCAAACGCCCGGCGTTTACGGCGAACCAGTACTGCCATTTCCGAGCGCTCCTGAGCCAATACGGTCGTCAACCGATGGCGCCGCTGCGCCGAATCCGCTATCAGGTGGGCCGCTGGATCAGCGGCCGCCGTCCGTTCGCTCCTTACCTGGATCAAGGACGCTGGGAGACGGAATGGATCCGGAATGAACCCTCCGAAGGCGTCAAGGACCGCGAAAGTTTGGTTCCGTGCGACGAGCAGATCCCCTTCGTTTACGGCCGAACCAGGCTACACTAGACAAGAGTTGACCCTTCCCGGTTCCCGGGCCCGAGCGTCCGTCATGCACTCCGAATGGACCCCTGCCGTTGCCCGTGCGGTGCGCGCCGCTCAATATTTCGCTTTGCACGCGAATGCCGCCGAAGTCGCGTCGACGCATTTGCTCCTCGGCCTTGTCGAAGAGGCGGAGGGTAAAGCCGCGCAAGTTCTCGACGCCGCGGGCTTGCCGCTGGATCGTCTGCGGCAACCGCTTCCACCGACGACGGACGCTTCCCTGCCCCCGCTCGGCGCCGTCGCGGAGGCAATTCTTTCCCACGCCCACTCTCTGGCGCGTAAACTCGAAGGCGAACCGGTCGTCTCCGGGCCGGCTGTGGTCCTCGCGCTTCTGCGTCGCGACGAAGACCTGCGCCGTTCCCTGGTGGCTGAAGGATTGGACTTCACGCGGCTGGAACGCGCAATCCATGCCGTGGGAGAGCCGCCGCTGGAACTCCACGAACCGCTCCGCCTGAGCGAACCGACGGAGTTTATCGACGCAGCCCGCGTCTTGGACGCGAACGGCAACCGCGCCCGCGAAGCGCTGCGTGTGGTCGAGGACTACTGCCGGTTCGTTCTCGACGATGCCTTCCTCAGCGGGGAGCTCAAGCGCCTACGCCACGAGCTAACGGCCGCGCTGGAAACCGTGTCACTCCATTGGCGTCTCGAAAGCCGTGAAACCCTGCGCGACGTGGGCACGGCGATCTCGACGGCGCGCGAAGGGGAACGGCAAACGCCGCTGGACGTGGCCCACGTCAACCTCAAGCGCTTGCAAGAAGCGTTGCGCAGCTTGGAGGAATTCGGCAAACTGCGCGACACGGTCCTCGGCGGCCAACTCGAAGCCCTGCGCTATCGCGCGTACACCCTTGAGCGGGCCATAGTTCTCGGGGCCGAGTCCCGCCGGCGCTTGGCTGACGCCCGGCTCTATGTACTTCTCACCGGCTCGCTTTGCACCGCGGCGCTCGACTGGACGATTGCGGAAGCCGCCGCGGGCGGAGCAAACATCATTCAACTCCGCGAGAAGAACCTGGACGACCGGAAGTTGCTCGAACGGGCGCGGCAGGTGCGGCGCTGGACGCGGCAGGCCGGAGTGCTATTCATCCTCAACGACCGGCCCGATGTCGCCCGCCTGGCCGGGGCCGACGGCGTCCATCTGGGACAGGACGATCTACCTGTCAAGGAAGCCCGCCGGATTCTGGGGCCGGACGCGCTCATCGGCGTCAGCACGCACCATCTTGAGCAAGTAAGACAGGCGATCGTCGATGGGGCCAACTACATTGCCGTCGGCCCGGCGTTTGCCTCAACGACCAAAGCGTTCCCTGAAATCCCCGGCCTCGACTTCGTGCGGCAGGCATTGGCCGAGACCTCGCTGCCGGCGTTCGTGATCGGCGGCGTGAATCCGGACACGATTGACGACGTGGTCGCAACCGGGGCCCAGCGCGTGGCGGTCAGCGCGACCATCTGCGGGGCAGACGAACCTCGTGCCGTCGCGGCGGAATTGTCACGCTGCTTGCAGGATCGATCCAGGCGGGATTAGGCACCTCCTGTATCTGTAATATACGTTGCCTCCAATCGACGCCGCGCGGGATGAGTCAACACCGATGTGTCTCATTGTCATCCATTGCCGGATTGCCGTTATCACCGTTTGCAAACGGTGGCGAGTCATTCATTGACTGCGATTGGCATTCATTGCGTTATCGATCCTTGCGAAAAAAGGGACCGGTCCGTGCTCGGGCCCAAGGCTCGTGCGGCAGGGGCTCGCGATCGGGCCACGGCTTGGGACGGTAGTTATGGATATACACTATCGTGTTAGTATTTATAGAGAACAATGGTCGGGAATAAGCGTTCGGAGTGTTTCTACCTTTCATGGGAAGGAGGAGAGTGTCCGGATGAACGGGAAGGTAGGCAGCAGCGCACGCACCATGGTGGTGTCCGCGGTCGCCAACTCGCACTTGCCTTGCTCCGCGAGGGCGACGTAGATGCAGTCGTACACTCCGATCCGCATGGCCGAGGAAATGTCGATCGCTCGAAGGAGCAAGGGCTGGAATGGGAAGACGCGCGGAGGGGTTGTCAGGATATCCAATAACAGAGTCCGGGCCTGCCCTACAGGGATGCGACCCTGCCTTTCGGCGCGTGTCAGAGCGTGGGAGGCTTCCACCGTGAAAATGTCGGGCGAAAGCAGTTCGTGGACGGATTGCCGGAGATCGTCCCGCAGTCTCAGGGCCTTGTCCGAGTCTGGTTCAGTAAGCACCCATTTGACCATCACCGACGAGTCAATGACGTACTTCATGGAAGCGGGCCGCGAAGTTCGCGGATGGCGGGAACGGCGACGTCCACGAGGCCATGCTTCCGGAAGACCTCTTCACGGATCAGGCGGCTACGCTCCTGAACCCGATGAGCAACCTCGGGATCGACGGGAGTTCCGGTGAGAAAGGCCTGGATGACCGCTTTTTCGTCGGCCTGGACAAGGGGGTCAGGGGATTTGTCCGCGAGGGAGTTGAGAGCCGTCATAAGAATATCTTCGCATCGAGGAACCTCCTGTCAATAGGCCATTCGCCTCGTCGCCGACTACTTCTTGCCGAGAGCGCGCGGCGAACTCCTTGCGAAGTTCGGCCGGTTCGATGTGGACCGATCTACTAGAGTACATGGCTCCGCGTGCTTGACTCAGCGGCCCGAGTGCCGTGCCGCCAAGAAACTCTCAGGCTTGAAAACTAAGGGCTTGCCATCTTGGAAGACCTTTGGGGCGCCGCCGCTGATACCGATCAACACTCCGGCCGGCAGCGCCAAGTAGGGCACGATCTGCGGTGCGTAGCGAACGGCCGCCTCATACAGAGACACCCGCCGCAATTCCCCCGCGTTGTTGTGGTCGTGATTGCCGCCGCGGCAGCCGCAGAACCACCCTGAATCCGATTCTGACGGCTTCGTTCGTTCCAACACCAAACCCTCGGTTTGCCCAAGCCGGGCGCAGACAATGCTGGACTGAAGCATGGACGGGAAGGACAGATCAGAGGCCGAAAGCACACTTTCGACAACGTCCTTCTGCAATCGCAGGTGTGCCAGAGTGTTGGTCACCGACTCCGTCCAGACCACGGGTACCTGCCGCATATCGGGTTCCCAAAGGGATAGGGAACCACTTTCTCCAAGACGAACCTCGGTCACGATCCAACCGACTTGGCATGTCTGGCCAGGGGTGATCCGTTTGCCTTGTGCTACGGAGTTTTCGAGCCAACCGATGAACCAGTGCACGTCGTCTTCGACCGGAATGAGAGCCTGGTCGTAAGCGATCTGGAACTCGGGGTGCCCGTGACTGCGGCAGGTATTCGTTCGCTGGACCGCCATGCCGGCCTCCGATCTCTTTCGCCGAACTTGGTTGTCTGCTGATCTTCCTCTGCATTTGCCCGGCCACCCGGCGCGTTCATCGGCCAGGTCCGCGCTCCGCCCATGCAACGTTGCCCAATAACCCCATCAACGGTTCCTTGAATTGCTCGTCCAAAGTCGTCGGATCGATACTCCAAAGGCAAGCGAGCTGCATCACGCCGGCCTCGTTCGGGAGAGTAACATTCTTGTTCTGGGCTATTTCGACCGCAGGCGACCGCCCGTCTGAGAACCGGAAGCCGAGGTCGCGCTCCTCCTTCGTCGGCGCGCCTTCTTCCCAGAGGGTAAGGCTCTTCTCGCCTAGCCAGCCATAAGCCCGGACCAGCAGACTTTGCCGGGCTCGCGCCCAGAGATGAAGCTCGACGTCCCGGTGCGTGCAGAAGTACTGGGCGTCACCGAATAGCCGGCTCAGCCGCTCCAGGAGCGGTTTGACAAATGCGTCCGCCCGGTCAGGCGGGAACAGCGCGGCGCCCACGGCCAAGGTCCAGTCCGCCAACGGCGGCGTGATGAAGATCGACGATTGGTAAGCCGCATCGATTCCCTCCGCCCAAGTTGCGGCCCTCGCTTCCCGCAGTCCCAGGGCGGCCGCCACCGCCTCGGTTTCCGTGGTTTCGAGGGCCAGCCAAGCCATGTTAGGGCCAAACGGCACTGGTTGATCCACGTTGGATGGTTGCCGGCCGCGAATATACGAGTCGGGATGCACGAGGGCGCGGACCGCGGCATTCATGCCGCCGCTTAGAGACGCCAAACCAACCATAAATGCCAGACTGAAGGCGTCCGGGTGCGCAGGTGGCGGCGGCTGCTCCTCCTCGGCCACGTCGGGTTCCTCTGTGAGTCCCGCCATGCGGTCCAGGAGAACTTCGTCCGCTGCCGCAATCGCTTCCGCGGACCAGCGATCTTGATTCGTGGCTTCCACAATCTCCTGAAGCTGAGCCGACGACTTACGGTCGAAGTGCATTTTGATTGTGTGAATGAGCTGACGGTCGAGGCTCATATATACTCTCCGCCGCGGCATGGCCGAACGCTCATGCTAAGTTGCCGGGCCGGCTGCTGCAACTTCAACTCACGAAAGATCGAAACATCGGGCCGGTCAACTTCAGATGTACTTTAGCCGCGGCGAGGCGGTGCCGCGCGACGAGGAACTGTCTCACTTCGCGCGAGACGTCGAACGTCCGGGTTCTTGGTAGAGGCCGATCACGTTTCCTGCCGGATCGCGGAACCGCGCCGTTATCTCGGGCGCATCCGCGCCGATCGGTTGCACGAGCTCGCCTCCGTGGGCAAGGACGGCGTCGATGGTCGCGGCCACGCTGTCGACCATGATGGAGATGAGCAGGCCCGGTTGCGACGACGCCGGTCGGCCGACGACCCAGGTACCGCTGACTTCGCCGGTCGTGTCGTCGAATGCGATAGAGCCGTCGCCCCTCCGCCTGATCCGCCAGCCGAAGATTCTTTCGTAGAAGTCGGCCGAACGACGGGCGTCGATGGCGGGGATCTCGATGTAGCAGATTTTGCCGTTCGCCGGCGTAGGTGGCCCAACGAGTCCTTTAGATGGTTGGCGCTCTATTCGATCATTTCTCGACCGGAGATTGTGAAGCAAGAGCAGGCGCCATGCCCAGGCAGATAGGGCGGCCGCCACGATTCCAAGTGCGGCCATGCCCAGGAAGTACCACCGATCCGTTGCCAAAAGGCGCCACTCATCGATGCTTTTCAGAAGATGCATCACGGCGATCAGGCCGAAGATCGTGGCGGTGGCAATGAGATACGCTTTCACAGGGTTGTATCCGGTTGAGAGATCGAGGTTCCGCGAGCGGCAGATTGTGAGTTCGTATTTGTGAGTCCATTCAATGGTGCCTAATAAGGACGCTGCGAACCGCTCCAGTTTCCGTGGCCTGTGAAATCAGTCTAGACCTACTCGGCGAGCGCAGTCCTACCACGCAAACCGCAGCGGCCGCAGCGTGTTCCCGCGAATCACTTCTTCTCGCTGTATTCGCCCTCCAGGTGCGTTTTTAGAGCCTCGACCTTTTCACCCTTCAGGTTTTCAAGCTTGGCGGCATCGTCCTTGACCTTCCACTTGAAGGTGAACTCCGTCCCTATGGGCAGCAGGTCCTTCACTTTCTCCTTCGCCTCGTCCTTCCCTTCGAAGTCGGTAACCTTTGCTTTGACCAGCCCCTCCTTATCGACCGTGTATTCGCAGATGACGGCGATTACTTTACTGTCGCCGTGGGGCGCGAACTTCACCACATTTTTGTCGGCAAATTCGATCTTCGCCTCTCCCCCCTTCAGAGCCCAGGTGCCCGACAGGGCGGGCTTGTCCTTCTTGTCGTCGGCCGACGCCGACAGACCGGCGAGGAAGACGACGCTGCACGCCAGTACCACGCCGCACGAGAGGGTCATCGATTGCTTCATGTTCGGGACTCCTTTGGTGAGAACCACGACCGCTGGACACATGGCCGCCGCCGAGCCGGCCGCAAACTCGACGGCGACGAGCACAAGAGGATAGGATATATATTAGCAATGGCTCACTTATATATCAAGTGTTCGTTCGGGGTTTTTTAGGAAACGATTTAGCGTTGGTTTTCGTCGCTCGCGTTCGTAGTTCCGGCTTCAGCCGGCCGGCTGAAGCCGGAACTACGAACGACGGGCCCTTCGAACACTTGGCTTGCGGCGAACGTCCGCCATAAACTGAATCGCATGGGACGTCACAAGACCATTTCCGACGACGACGTGCTCGGTATCGCACGCGGCCTCTTCCGCGCGCGGGGACACGGCGCGACGACGCGGCAGATTGCCGAAGCCGCCGGCGTCTCGGAAGGGGTCCTCTATCAGCGCTTCGGAAGCAAGGACGACCTGTTCTTCGCGGCGATGCACCCGAGGGGACCGGACATCGAGCAATTGCTCGGACCCAACGACCCTTTCGATGACGCGCGCACGTACCTGCGCGCCGTCGTCGTTCGCATCGGGAAGTACTTTGCCGAGGTCATCCCGCTGGCTCTGCGCGTGATGACCCATCCGTCGTTCGACCCCGGCTCGCTCGCGCGCGCGCAACCCAATGCCGCGGCCGTTCTCCGGGAGGGCCTCGCGGAGCGGCTCGCATCCCTGGCGCGGCGGAAACGGATTGTGACTCCGTCCGCGGCTGCGACAGCGCGAGTCCTGGTGAGCCTCGCGCATGACTGGGCCCTCGGGCGCGTGTTGTCACCAGGTGGCCCACGGCACCGGGAGCGCGAGCTTAAAGCGATGGTGGACGTCGTGTGGGAGGGACTGCGGGCGCGATGAGCACGGGAGGGTTGGGCCGGCTTGATTGAGGGAAGCGAGGTCGCACCTTCATTTTCAAGTCGCCAGTCCGCCCCGCGTTAGCCGGACAAACTTGAGCTACGTTCATTGGCCTGGCAAGTCCCGCCGACGTAGTGGGGTTTGCCCGGGGCCCCGAACTCGCAAGATCACGATCTCGGTGTCAGACACCTCGAAAACAATGCGATAGACTCGACCACGGCGGGTCTTGAACGACGCCTGACGAAGTTGACGACCCAGCGGATGGGACTCCGCCGCCTCGGTATAGATCTCCGGCGACGAGGCAATCGTGTGAATGGCGTGACGAAAGGCCAAATACCAGGAAATAGCGCCTTGCACGGACCGCTGCACGAGCCAGTCGAAGATGCCGTCCACATCCGATCTGGCCCGCTCGACGATCCGAAGAGTTCGGCTCATGGGCTAGGCCGGCAGGTTGTGCCGATTATGAAAGTCGCGGTCGAACTGATCGAATGGAATGCCACGGTCGCCGTTTGCCATATCGTCGAGAGCTTCCCGAATCGCGGCGACCTCATCGTCGAATGCTTGCGTCTGAGGATGCAGCCGTCGCCATTCATCAAGTGCTTGCTCCGGCGACAAGTCATTTCCATTAGCACGGAGCTTGTCCGTGAGAAAGCGATGGAACTCACGAAGCTCTTCGATTAATTCGGTAGGCATGAATTCCTCCTAGGACCCTCGCTTCATTCTACCAAGACTCGGCGCGTCGAAACAAGCGCCTCGCGGGCGACGAGCCGTAAGGCGTTCAGGCCGCCAGGGGAGGCGTGGGGCGAGGCACGGTTTCTTCCCTGGGCGGATCGTCTGGCCAGTCCTCGAAGCGCACGGCCACGCGTTTGGATACGCCGGACTCCTGCATCGTGATGCCGTAGAGCACATCGGCGGCCGCCATGGTGCGCTTTGAGTGCGTGATGAGGATGAATTGCGATTGATCGAGGAATTCGCGCAGCACGGCGGTGAAGCGGCCGATGTTGGACTCGTCCAGGGCGGCGTCCACTTCGTCGAGGATGCAGAACGGGCTCGGTTTGCTGCGAAAGATGGCCAGGAGAAGGGCGACGGCGGTCATGGTCTTTTCGCCGCCGCTCATGAGCGAGAGGTTGCGCAGCTCTTTCCCGGGCGGGCGGGCGATGATATCGACGCCGCTTTCGAGGATGTCGTTCTCGTCCTCCAGCACGATCTCCGCCATGCCGCCGCCGAATAACTTGCGGAACAATTCTTGAAAATGCACCCGGATGGAGGCGAAGGTATCGGCGAAGAGCTTGCGGCTGTCGTTGTTGATCTTGTTGATGATGTCTTCCAGCGATCGCCGGGCGCCGGTCAAGTCGTCAAACTGCGCTTGCAGCGACTTGGCCCGCTCCTCCAACTCCGTTAGCTCCTGTAGCGCTTCCAGATTGACGCTGCCCAAGCGCGCCAGCTTCCGCCGCAGATCCTCCACTTCTTCGTTGACCTGCGCCGGGTCCAGGTTTTGCGATTCCATGACGGCGCTGCCGGTTTCGACTCCGGACTCCTGATACAATTCCGGCAGCTCCACTTGGTAATCCTCGCGAAGACGCGCTACGAGCTGATCGCGGCGGTGGTAGAGGTCGTTGACGGCCAGTTCGCGAGCGTGGGCCAATTCGCTCTGCGCGCGCCAGGCGGCTTGGCCGGCTTGGGATTGTTCGGCGAGTCGCTGGCGTTCGGCGCGAACCTGGTCGCGCTCGTGGCCGGCTTGCGCGAGAGCACGCTCGGCCGATTCCTTGTCGAGATGGGCAACCGCGAGCGCGGCGGACGCGCGCAGCATGGACAGGCGGCCCTCTTGAAGACGCGCGTATAAGCCGCCGAGACGGGCTTCGTTCTGAGTCTGTTCCTGAACGCGCTGCTGGCAGTCGGTCTGAATCTGCCGGTGTTTGGCCCGCACCGAGTCGAGGCGTTCCAGGATTTGGGCGAGAGCGACGCGGGCGGTGGTGCTGTCCTGTTGAATCCGCTGGCGTTCGGCTTCTCGTTCGCGGATCTCGCGGTCGGCGTCTTGCAAGTGAGTTTCCAATTGATGAACGCGTAGTTCAGCCGCTTCGGCCTGGGTGCGGGCATCCGTCCAAGAGGTTTCCAAGGCGCGTAGGTCGGTTTCAAGGCTGTTCAATTCGGATTGGCTGAGGATCACTTCCTGGTGCAGCCCGTCTCGGCGCTCGCGGTGCTGGGCGACGCGCGAGCGCAGGTCGGCGGCTTGCTCCGAGAGGACGGCGAGTTCCTGTTGTCCCTTTTCCGCAAGAGATTCGGCGACGCCAACACGGTCGCGCAACGAGGATAGCTCGCACTCGCAAGTGGAGATATGCCGGTCGAGTTCCACGGCATGTTCGCACAACTCCCGGAGTTCGCTCTTACGCGACAGCAACCCGGCTTCCACATGGAGCTTGCCGACGGTGAGGGTGCCATCGGTTTCGAGAAGTTCGCCTTGCAAGGTGATAAACCGGAAGCCGCCCGCACGGGCGGCAAGAACGCGCGCGGCGGCGAGATCGCCGACCAGGAGCGTGCGGCCCAGGAGTTGTCGCGGCAAGCCGGCCAGTTCCGAATCGGTGCAGGTGATGAGGTGGTCGGCCGGCGCGATGACGAGCGGGTCGCTGCGAACGGATTCGGACGACCACGGCGAGCCAAGCGGATCGATGGACGACTCGGACGTAAACGCTTGGCGCGCGCGGATTGGGAGAAAGCTCACGCGGCTGGAGAACGCGGCGGGGCGATTCCGCAGAGTTTCGTCGAGTTGTGCTTCATCTCGGGTAAGGAACGACTGGGCGGCGTCGCCGAGGGCGAGGTCGACGAGATGGGCGTACTCCCGACGAACCGTGAGCAGGTCGGCGACGAGGCCGACAATGCTGTTTAAGAAGGAAAACGAGCCGGAGCTAAGCGCGTCTTGGCGGGTTTGTTCGGCGAGCAGGTCGAACACCTCGCGGACGCCGGCGCCGAGTCCCTCGCGGCTGCGTTCGAGGTCTTCCAAAACCTCGATGCGACTGGCCAATCCGCTGCGCCGGGCGCGAAGGTCAGCGATTCGGCCGGCCATCTCGTCCCGCGCTTGGCGTAGGCGCTCGCCTTCCGTTCGCTGGTCTGTGAGTGCTTGGCGGGCGTCGGCCAGGTTAAGCTGAGCCGTTTCCTCCGTGCCGAGTAATTCGTTCAATTCGAGATCAAGCGCTGCGAGACTGCCGGCGGCCTGCACGCGGCGGAGACGGAGGCGCTCGCGTTCCCGGCCGAGGTTGACCACTTGGGCTTTGTAGCTGACGGCGTCGTTGTGCAGCCGGGCGGTCGTCCTCATCTGTTCGAAGTGTTCAAGTTTGTCGTCGCGGACCTGGTCGTGCAACGCGGCGATGCGGGCTTCGAGACCGGCCTGGAGTTGTTCAAGCGCCTGCACGGCAGCGCGCCGTTCCTGACACTGGGCTTCAACGTCCTGCAATTCCGCTTGGGCTTGGGACGCGGATTCGGCGAGTACGGCGACGCGCTCGGCCAATTCGGCGGCCTGCCCTTGGGTCCGCGCGATGTCGGCTTCCAGGTTGATCTCCAGGTTGCGTTCGTGGGTCAACGTCGCTTCCTCGGCGGCGATCCGCTGGCAAGCGTCGGTGCGCGTGTCCTCCTGGGCATGGAGTGCTTCGTCGAGTCCTGCGAGCGATTGTTCCAGGCGCGCCAAGTCCGCGTCCCACGCCGCGGCCTGGTCGGCGTTCCGTTGGAGGTCCTGGCGCAACTGATCGAGCACCGCCGTCTGTGCCTTTGCTTGTTCGGCCAACTCGTGATACTCGCGCAACCCCAAACCGACGCGCAACTGTTTGAGGCGGTCGTGGTATTCCTGATAGCGGTGGGCCTTGGCGGCCTGGAGCTTGACGGAGCGGAGTTGCTTGTCGACTTCGTCGAGGATGTCGCGGAGGCGCTGGAGGTTTAGGGCGACACGTTCCAGCTTGCGAAGGGTTTCGATCTTCTTGGCCTTAAAGCGGCTGATGCCGGCGGCTTCCTCGAAGATGACGCGGCGGTCGCGGGTGGAGGCTTGCAGCAACACGTCCACGCGGCCCTGCTCGATGATGCAATAGGCGTCGGCGCCCGCGCCGCTGCCGAGAAAAAGCTCCTTGATGTCCCTGAGGCGCGAAGGCTGCTGATTGATGAGATATTCGCCCTCGCCGTCGCGGTAGACGCGGCGGGTGATTTGCACCTCGTCAGCGTCGACGGCGACGCGGCGGGGAACGTTGTCGAGGGTCATCGTCACTTCGGCGAGTCCGAGGCTGCGCCGCGACGCCGAGCCGTTGAAGATCACGTCGGCCATCTCCTGGCCGCGCAGGCTTTTGGCGCTTTGCTCGCCCAGAATCCAGCGAATGGCGTCGACGACGTTGGATTTGCCGCTGCCATTGGGTCCGACGACGGCGGTGACTCCGGGGCTGAAGTCGAAACGCGTCTTTTCGGCGAAGCTCTTGAAACCGATCAATTCCAACCGTCGGAGCATGGGAGTCTCACGGGGAATGGAGAACCGGTTCCCACGCGAAGCGTGGGGACGAGGAGATACTCCGATTCGCGCATCACTTGCGCGGCTCCTGCTGCGTGTGGTCCTGGGCGGCGTTTTCGTTTTCTCGCTCGGTCGACGACCGGGCCCGGCGGCCGGGGTCCTTCTCGTACAGATTGGGAGTCGCGCCGAAATCACTCTTGGCGTTGAGGATTTCCACGTCGATCTCGTCGCCGCCTTCGCCGGCATTCTTGTTCAGGCCGACCTTGGCCAGAGCGTAGACCGAGATAGCCTGGGGCAAGGCGTCCACCTCGACGCGGCACGATAGGTTGCCGCCGCCGTGGGCCTGCTTGAGGAGTTCCACGGCTTCGGGATACATGCCGCCCTCATGGGCCAACGTGCGCAGGACATCGTCCAGCTTGAGCGAACACTGGCGATGACTCGTGCCTTCCTGTGTTGAACAGTGCGCGATCGTGCAGCGGGTGTCGTCGTCGGTCGCGGTAATCGCGAAGTCGCCGGCGCGGATGGCAAAGGGCGGCTTCAAGACAGCATCCTGGCCGAACAGTACGATTTCGGCGCGCCGGCTGGTCGAAAGATGGACCATGGGCGGTGAATCGGGAGCGACATGATGCACCCAGAACGCATGGTTCAGTAACTGGCCCTTAATGGCCGGCTCGTTCTCATCCATGGCTCGCAGGGCGCGGAACGCGCCGTAACGGGCCTCGGGAACCGGCGACGCGAGCAATTCCGCCAGCTTAACGCGGCAGATCGCTTGATCCATCGAGGCCATGGCGGTCAGGCTGTAAGCCCGCAGGAGGGGTTGCGATTCCACCAGGCGGGCCAGCTCCTCGCCGCAGGACGGACTGTCGAGATACGCCAGCGACTCGGCGGAGCAGAAGCGGACGACGGCATGGTCGCTGGTCAGACCGGTCTTAAGAACTGAAATACTGTCATTGCCGAGAGCCTCAAGCCGGAGGGCGGAGGTGACGGCGCGGGCCGGGTTGAGCAAATCCTCCTGCAATTGCTTACGGTAGGTCACGCCAGGCGCGACGTCGCCGGTCGCCGATCCGCGCTTGGCCACGGTGGCGGTGTCGCGCATCGGAATAAGGCGCACAACCCGCAGGAAGCGCGGCAGGTTGTGCCGATACTGCTCGGGCACGTTAAGCTCGACCAGGGTGTTGTTCTTGGCCGTGGCGACTTGGTTGGAGGACAAACCGCTGTAGGGGGTGCGGAAGGTCTCGTTGATGCGGTTGGCGATGTTGTCGGCGACAACGCCGTAAGCGAAGTCAGGTTTGAGCAGGAGATGGAGATCGAGGTTGAGGCGGCTGCGTCCGCCGCCCCAGACGCGGCCTTGCTTGGCCGTGACTTCCTGGTCCCCGTCGCCTAGGCCGACCTGGAGATAACCCTGGGCGCGGGCGAGGGGAAGGCCCTGGAGCATGCGTTCGGGATTGGGGAGATCGGATCTGCTACTGAGATTTCCTGCCTGCTCATAATTCCGCAGGACGCACGGCTGCAAGTAGCCGCCGCGAAGGCTGGTGGTTTTGCTGCCCGGGGGTAGTGTGACCTCCAGGTCAAAGGTGTCGCCCTTGCGCGCGCCCGCCGGGATGCGACCGGACACGATGACGAGAGAATTAGCTGGTGATTCAAGTACCTTTTGATAGTCCTTCACCTCCCGTTTCTTGAGTTCCTCGCGGAGCATTCTCAGGTACTCGCCCTGGGGCGGGTTGCCGCCGGTGTTGTCGAGGCCGGTCACGAGAGCGATGCCGTAGACCGTGACCGGATCGACGTTGCCGTATTCGACGGCGTCGCCGATGGTCTTGACGTCGTACTTGGGGCGCTCCATGTCGGCGTCGGATTGCAGGCGAGCCTCCTTTTCCAAGGCGCAGCCGCCGATGACGACGAATGCGGCGAGTCCGAGAAGACCGGCCATCCCGTAACCCAACAGCCCGCACCAACGGTCCCCGGAAGCGCGACGGCTCATGGCATCCCCCGTACGACGGCGCTCGCGGCCCTGCCCTGCGGCGGAGCGGCGCGCGGTTCCCCTGAGAAAAGAATCGGCTAGAGGGGGCGGACCATAGGTTTGGTCGGAGATCGTGTCAAGGGCAACTTGTCGCGAGGTCAGGATGGTCAAGGGATCGACGGTGAGCAATACTGCGCCGCACGCTTAATTTCCGCCGATGTTGTACTCTTGCGAGACATCCTATCTCCCGCGCGTTTCAGCCCCTGTGCTTCCAATTCAAGCAGCGCCCGCTTCCGCTCAATCCCGCCGCCGAATCCCGTAAGCGACCCATCCGCCCCAATCACGCGATGGCACGGGATAATGATCGAAATCATGTTCCGCCCATTGGCGCTGCCGACGGCCCGGACCGCCGCCGGCTTCCCCATCCGCCGCGCTTGCTCGCTGTAACTAATCGTCTCGCCATACGGAATCCGCCGCAGTTCCATCCACGCTCGCTTCTGAAACTCCGTCCCCTTCACCGCGAACGGCACATCAAAGTCCGTTCGCTCACCGGCGAAGTATTCTTCGAGCTGATCCCGCACCGTCGAGAGCAGCCTGTCATCTCTCCGCCACTCTTGAGACCCTGCTATTTCATCCTTGTGCGTGCTCATCAGCAGTCCCGTCAGTGCTTCCCCGTTTGAAATCAGCACCAGGTCGCCGATCAGGCTTTTCAACACGCTGTAATAAGTCGTCTCACTCATCGTTCTTGTCCTTTCGTTGAATGTGTCCCAGGTGATTCCAAAGATGCATCGCCGCGTACGCCCGCCACGGCCGCCATGCCTCGGCGCTCTCGCGAACCTGCCGCGCGGACGCCGCGCCCAACGCCTTGCGAAGGCCCAGATCGCCATGCGGAAACGCATCCGGCCAGCGCAGCGCCCGCATCGCAATGTAATGCGCCGTCCACTCGCCGATGCCATGAATTGCCTGCAAGCGCTCGATTATGGCCTCCGGCTCGGGACCCGGCTCCAGACGCAGTCCTCCTTCGTCGATCACCCGAGCCACGGCCCGGATGGTCTCGGCCCTCGCCGGCAGTATACCCAGGCCGGCCAGATCGGACGGTTTGGCGGCGGCAACATGACCGGGCGTCGGTGTCAAACGGTTCAATTCCGGGAACGGCGTTTCAACCGGCCGACCGAACGCCGCCGCGTAACGACCCGCCAATGTCGTCGCGCCACGGACGGAAATCTGCTGACCAAGAATCGCCCGCACGGCCATTTCAAAACCGGAAAACGCGCCCGGCACGCGCAAGCCAGGGCCGCGCTGCATCATCCGCGTGATGCAACGGTCGTTTCGCAAATGCGCTTCGATGACATCGGGCCGGGCGTTCAAGTCGAACAGGCTTCGCAAGCGCGCCAGCAACGGCGGCAATACGGGCGCCAGCGTACTGGACAGTTCCACCACCAGCGTGTTCCGCTTCGTCCCAGTTCCAATTCTCAACCAACCTTCGTGCTTGCCGATCGCGACCGTCCGCGCGTAAGTCGCGTCCGATACGATTTCGACGCTGGCAATCGCACGGGCCGCAAGAAAGTGAAGCAGCTCGGCCCAGGCCAGAGGCGGTCGGTACGACAGCAACAGCCGCATCGTCGGCTCACGCGGAGTTGCACCATTCGACCCCCGAAAGCGGCTCGGCGCCATGCGGTAATGGGAGCGGAACAGCGCATTGAACCGGCGGAGGCTCGCAAACCCGCTGGCATACGCAACCTCGATGATCGGAAGGCGCGTCTCGGTGAGCAGTTTCTTGGCCAGCAGCAACCGGTTGGTCTGCGCCAGTTCAACCGGCGACACGCCCAATGCCTGTTTCACGACCCGGCGAAGTTGCCGCGAACTCAAGCCACACTCTTCCGCCAGCGCCTCCAAACTCCCTCCGTCGTTGAGCGCACCCGCATCAATCCGGGCCGCGGCTAAGTGCGCAACGCGGCCGTTCGCATCCACCGGAGCGTTCCCCGGCGCCAGTTCCGGCCGGCATCGGAGGCACGGCCGAAATCCCGCCTGCTCGGCGGCGGCCGCGCTGGTGAAGAACCGGCAACGATCCCGTCGTGGCGTCCGCGCCGGGCACACCGGTCGGCAGTAGATGCCCGTAGTCGTCACGCCGACGAAGAATATCCCATCGAACCGTGCGTCGCGGGCAGCTAGCGCTCGGCAGCAAACCTCGGCGTCCAGGTTCATGTGCAGTACTCCAAGTTGGAAACCTGGAATCACTTTACCGAGTAGGAGGCGTCCTTGGCTCGCCGTTTTCGGACATGGAAGCTTCCTGCTAGGCGCATTCGGTTGGGTGGTGTAATCTTGATACGATTTGTCGTTCGCTCGCCGCACTTAAATTGAGGAGGACCGCCCATGAAGCGTTGGCTAACAGGCCTGGCCATTCTCCCTTTGATGTCCCTTTCCGCGCACGCCGCCCCGGCCCTCGACGGTGGCTTGTCCGAGGCCGAGGCCGTTCTCGACCGGGCGATCAAGGCGTGCGGCGGCGTTGATAGGATCGGCAAGGTTTCGGTTGTCGTCAAGGCGAGCGCCTGCACGATCCTGCCGGACAGCGTCGCGTCCCGTGCGGTCAATTACGAGATTTCCTGGCAGCGTCCAGACCGGGTGCGCCTCGAGTATGCGTTGGGCGCTGCGGCCAACTCGAATTACATCCGTGTCCTCGATGGCGACGCGTCGTGGATCTCGGTCAACGGCAAGGTGCGCGAAGCGCCGAAGACGGCGTTGACCCTCTACGGCCCCGAGCGCAGCGTGGAGTTCGGCGCGGAATTGCTGACCTTCAAAGGAAAGGGTTACACGCTCACCGCGCTCGGCAAGGTAAAGGTCGATGACCAGTGCGTCGTGGGCGTCAAAGTCTCGCGGGAAGGGGCCCCGGACATCACCCTCTATTTCGACCGGGACACGAACTTGTTGTTCAAGCGCGTTGTCACCATTCCCTCGCGCGCCGCCGGGGGTAATGACACGCAGGTGGAAATCCTTTACGAGGACTACAAGGAAGCCGACAAGATCAAATATGCGTCCAAGGTCACGATCATCCGCACCGGCCGGAAAACGGAAATCAAAGTTACCGACTTCAAAACAGTAGACAAGCTCGAAGACAGCCTTTTCAAGAAACCGGAGTAGCGAGAGCGACTTGGTCCGGGCATCGAGTGACCGCGACCCGGCCACGCCTTGGTGACCGCTTGCTCCGCGCCGCCGACTGGGGTATTCTTTAATACTTCCTACCTGCCATCGCCCCCTCGCCAAACGCCACGCCGCGTTGGAGATTCGCTCCATGCACCTATTCGCACGACGTCTGAGCGCAGCAGCCGTCGCGCTGTTAATTCTCCCTTTATTTGCATTAGGCCAGAGTCCGCCTCGCAAGCCGCGGGAACCCAAGGACCACCCGCACTGGGCGTTTCAGCCCGTCAAGAAACCGCCAACCCCAACGGTCCGCGGGACTGAGTGGGTGCGCAATCCCCTCGATGCGTTCGTGTTGAGCAAGCTTGAGGCGCAATCCCTCAAGCCCGCACTTCCGGCGGACAAGCGCGCCTTGCTCCGGCGCGTGTACTTCGATCTGATCGGCCTGCCGCCGTCGCCGGAGGAGCAGCACGCCTTTCTGGAGGATTCATTGCCGGATGCGTTCGCGAAAGTGGTGGACGATCTTCTCTCTCGACCGCAATACGGCGAGCGCTGGGCGCGGCACTGGCTCGACGTGGCCCGCTATGCCGAGTCAAACGGCTACGAACGCGACGACGCCAAGCCGAGTGCCTGGCGCTATCGCGACTACGTGATCGACGCCTTCAACCAGGACAAACCCTACGATCGCTTCGTGACCGAGCAACTCGCCGGCGATGAAGTGGAAGGCAGCAGTGCCGAAACGCAGATCGCCACGACGTTTCTACGATTGGGCACCTGGGATGACGAGCCGGCTGATCCCCAAATTGATCGCTACGACCAACTCGACGACGTGCTGGGCACGACGGCGACCGCGTTCCTCGGCCTTACCCTCCGATGCGCCCGCTGCCACAATCACAAATTCGAGCCGCTGACGCAAAAAGACTACTACCGTGTGCTAGCCGTCTTCGAGCCGCTGAAACGACCGCAGAAGGAGCGGGCAGAACTCGACGTCCCAGTCGGCACCGAGGCGGAGCTCAAAGCCTTTGGCGATGCGAAAGCGCGCGCCGATGCGCAGTTGGCTCTGACAGGGAAGGAACTTGAAGAACTACGAACAAAGATACGTAACCGTTTGTTCGCCGTGCCAGGGCCGGATCTTCCCGAGACGAAGCGCACCGCGCTTCCACGCGAAGCGGTTTCGGCGTTTCAGGTCGAACCTGCAATGCGGACCGACGCGCAAAAGGAACTCGTAAAGAAACACACCGACCATCTCAACAAGGAGATTCTCGCCGCTGAGACTAACGCCGAAAGGGCCCGCCGCGAGGAACTGGAGAAGACAATCGCCGCCGTGAATGAGAAGCTGTCCAAGGTCTTGCCCCACGCCTACGTCTGGTCGGAAGAGTCGGCAACGGTGCCCGTGACGCACATTCTCAAGCGCGGCAATCCGGAAAAGAAGACGGAAGCGGTCGAACCGGGCCTGCCCGCCGTGCTGGTGCGCGACCAGCCGAAGCCGCCCACGCCAACGGCCCACACCACGGGACGCCGGCTGTGGTTGGCACGGTGGATCGCCAGTGCCGAGAATCCTCTGACGGCGCGCGTGATTGTCAACCGCGTCTGGCAGCATCACTTTGGCGAGGGACTGGTCTCCACACCCAACGACTTCGGCGTTATGGGCGAACCGCCGACGCACCCGGAGTTACTCGACTGGCTCGCCGCCGATTTCGTGGAGCACGGCTGGTCGCTGAAACGGTTGCACAAGTTGATCCTTCTGTCGAACACCTATCAGATGGCTTCCACGCCAAAGACAGGGCCGGGTTCCATGCCGTGGGGCTGCCGGCAACGGCGGCTGGAAGCGGAACCGATTCGCGATGCCATGCTCATGGTCAGCGGCCGCCTGAATCAGCAGGAGGCCGGGCCGAGCGTCTACCCAAAGGTGCCGCGCGCCGTGCTCGAAGGCCAATCGAAGCCTGGCGACGGTTGGGGCCAGTCGGACGAGCGTCAGGCCGCGCGGCGGAGCGTGTACATTTTCGCCAAGCGCGGTCTCGCCGTGCCGGAACTCGATCTCCTGGATGCGCCGGACACCACGAGCAGTTGCGAAGCGCGCATGGTTTCCATCACGGGTCCGCAGGCGCTGACGTTTCTGAATGGTGAGTTCGCACATCAGCAGGCCAAGTCCTTCGCGGACCGACTGGTGAAGGAAGCGGGCAATGAGGCCAAAGTGCAGGTGCAGCGGGCGTTCGCCTTGGTGCTGTGCCGCCCGCCGACTGACGCGGAAATGCAAGCGGCGATTGAGTTCCTGGATAAACAGCAGAAACAGATCGAGGCGGATGCGAAAAAGGCGAAGCGCGACGCGGGCGACTTCCGCCCCAAGGCTCTGGAAGCATTTTGCCTGGTGATGCTGAACACAAATGAATTTGCGTACGTTGACTAGCGGACATGAACGCCCACCCGCTGCGCCGGGTGGGTTGGGACGCAACCTATGCTCGACAATCGTTTCACACCCTGCGGCCGCACGCGGCGTGAGTTTCTCTGGCAAGCCGGCGGCGGCTTCGTCGGCACGGCGCTGACGTATCTGCTGGCGCAGGTCGGATTTTTCGAGAACAAATCAATCGCCGCCGAGGCCGCACCAAACCCGCTCGCCGCGAAAAAGCCGCACTTTCCCGCCAAGGCCAAGTCGTGCATTTTCCTCTTCAATTACGGCGGCCCCAGCCAGGTGGACCTGTTTGACCCCAAGCCCGAGTTGACCAAGCGCACCGGAGAGGCGATGCCCAACCTCGACGAGGACCCGCTCTTCAAGGCCCGCAATCCCGGCACGCTCCTGGGATCGTCGCGGAAGTTCGCGAAGCACGGCCAGTCAGGCATCGAAATCTCGGACCTTTTCCCCAACATCGCCAAGTGCGTGGACGATCTCGCGATCATTCGGAGCACCTACACCGACAGTTTCGCGCACGGCTCCGGCCTGCTGCAAATGAACACCGGCTTTCTGCGCCAGGGCTATCCCAGCCTCGGATCCTGGGTGACCTATGGCCTCGGCACCGTGAACCAAAACCTGCCCGCATTCGTGGTACTCCTCGACCACCGCGGCGGGCCGATCTCCGGGCCGCCGAACTGGAGCGCCGGCTTCATGCCCGCTGCCTTCCAGGGCACCCAGTTTCGTACCAGCGGCGACCCGGTCCTCAATCTGTCGCCGCCGGCCGACGTCAGCCGCGACCAGCAACGCAATGAACTCGATTTACTCGCCAAGCTGAATCAGCAGCACGGCGCCGCCCGACCCGAGAACAGCGAGTTGTCCGCGCGAATCGCCAGCTATGAGCTGGCCTTCCGCATGCAGTCCGACGCGCCGGACGCCGTCGAATTGGCGAAGGAGACCGAGGAGACCAAGAAACTCTACGGCCTGGACGATCCGAAGACGGAGAAATTCGGCCGCCGCTGCCTGCTGGCCCGGAGACTGGTCGAACGCGGCGTGCGCTTCGTGCAGGTCTACTCCGGCGGCGGCCACCTCGAAGACACCTGGGACGCTCACAGCGACGTGAACAAGAATCACGAGGTCCACTGCGCCGAGACCGACCAGCCGATCCACGCGCTCTTAACCGATCTGAAGAAGCGCGGCTTGCTCGATGAAACTTTGGTCGTCTGGGCCGGCGAATTCGGCCGCACGCCCACAGGCCAAAACGGCAAGGGCCGCGACCACAGCCCGCGCGGTTTCTCGACGTGGATGGCGGGCGGCGGCATCAAGGGCGGACAGGTGGTCGGCCAAACCGACGACTTCGGCTACGCGGCCGTCGAGGACAAGGTCCATGTCCACGACCTCCACGCGACCATTCTGCACCTGATGGGCATGGATCACACAAAGCTGACGTATTTCCACGGCGGACGCAATATGCGCGTGACTGACGTGTCCGGAAACGTTATCGAAGCAGTTCTGGCCTGATGGCAAGGGCGGGAGTCGTTGCTATGCATCGCTCTGCTGCCCGCCTACCTCATCCATACCATTAATACTCGGCCGAGAATAACGCCAAAAATGTAAGAGGCCTGGTATGTCGCTGCAAGCAACACGAAGTGGATCAGCAATACCAGAATGCCCCAGGCCCGCCGCGACCAGAGAACGTAGATCGGAGCGGCGACCGGCCAGAAAAAGAACATAATCCATTGTGCCGTACGAATGAGCGGGCGGTGGAGCACCAAGGAGTCGGCGATGCATAGATACGTCACGGTCAGCGCTATCGTAAGGGCGAACAGCAGATCGGTAATCGGTTCGCCATAGAGTGGGAGCGCGGCGCGGACCCCGACCAGGGCGCTCAGGAAATATGCGAGGACGAGGTAAACTCCTCGCTGCACACGCGCCGACGGTGCCATCATCGTTTCACCTTCTCCGCATCCACGACCGTCATCTTCCCGTAATAACGAATGTCAGTCGCATCATGGTATTTCAGCCAAACTTGTTTAGCCGCGACGCGCAGTCTTCGGAGCGGAGCGCGGGATCGCGGCACGTCGCGGTTAAACGGTCACGGCGGTGGAAACGGCGGCCGTTTCTTATGGTGTTCGGTCGCCTGCTGGTACGCATGCGCAATGCTTAATAGCCGGGCCTCACTCCAAACCCGTCCGGTAAACTGAATGCCGGTCGGCAGATCATTCTCGCCGAACCCGTTGGGCACTGAGAGTGCGGGCTGCCCAACGAGGTTGCCCGCGGGGATTACGGGCGGGCCGCCGCCGACGCCGGGGTAAGCCTTGTCGAAATCCTTATCGATGGGCGAGGCCACCGTGCCGCGCGACGGCGCGACCAGGGCGTCGTATCTCGAGTAGAGTTCGTCGAGCGCCTTCTTCATCGGACCGCGTTGGCGCATCGCCTGAAGATAATCGACGGCCAGGACCATCGACGCCGCATAGCCGCCCCATTGGTCGCTCACCGATTTCAACTTCTTGCAGTCGCCGCTCTCGATGAGATCGCGCAAAGCGCTGGCCCCCTCGGCATTGACAATCGTGCTGATAACCGGACCCCACGGCATGTTCGGAAACGCAACATCCTCCTCGATGTCGGCGAACTTGCCCAGCACCTTCAGCGATGCTTCGAAGTTCTTGCGCACCTCGGCCTGCACGTTCGTCGCTGATCCCTTCAACACGCCGATCTTGAACTTCGGGGCGTCTTCCATCATCGGCTCCGGATAGGTGAACGGCTTGCCGACGGCCGTCGGGTCCAGCGGGTCCGCGCCCGCGATGGCGGCGAGAACCAGGCCGCAATCATCGGCACAGCGGCACATGGGACCGAGCTTGTCGAGCGTCCAACACAGGGCCATCGCGCCGTGGCGGCTGACCCGGCCATACGTCGGCCGCAGCCCGGAGACGCCGCAATAAGCGGCGGGCGTGATGATCGAGCCGGAGGTTTCCGAGCCGATGGAAAAGGAGACCAGCGCCGCCGCCGTGGCGGCACCGGGGCCGGACGACGAGCCGCCCGACCAGTTATCGAGGTTCCACGGCGTGCGGCCCGGGCCGGTGAACGACGCGTCGGCATTGTTGTAGCCGAAGCCGCCGGCAATCTCGACCATGGCCAGCTTGGCGACCAGCACCGCGCCGGCTTCGCGCAACTTCTTGACGACCGTGGCGTCGTAATCGAAGACCTGGTCCTTGTACGGCTCCGCGCCCCAGGTGGTCGGGATGCCATCGGTGGCGAGAAGGTCTTTGACGCCGTAGGGGATGCCGTGCAGCGGGCCTTTGTATTTGCCGTCCTTGATCTCTTTTTCGGCCTGAGCCGCTTCTTTCCGTGCGAGGTCCTGCGTGATAGTGACGACCGCACCGAGTTTGGGGCCGAGTTTCTCCAAGCGGTCAAGGTAGGCTTCCGTGAGCGCCACGGGTGAGAGTTTCTTGTCGCCGATCAGCTTAGCCTGCTCGCGAATGGAGGCATAGAGGATGTCCTCGCTGACGGCTTCTTTGTCAGGCATCGCTGGAATCCTCAGGGTAGATCGGCGCGGAAGGAGAACGCCGGCTCGTCGCCGTTTTGGAGCTTGGGTTTCTTCATGAACTGGCCGGAGAGCACCTTGCCACGGATGCTTTCGCGGATCTTGTTGAGGTGTTCCTCGGGAAGAATGTTGCCGAAGCGGGCGCGAGCGGCTTCGGTGAGAGCGTCGGCGGTGGCAGCGACGGGATCGGCCGGTTTCTCGTCCGCCGCGATCGCGCCGGAAGGCGCGAGCAGCGGCGCCGCAACCAGAATAGCAAGGTTGCGCGTGAATTCGCGGCGCGTCGGGTCGTGAGATGTGGACACCGTTCAGCCTCCTGAGGGGAGAGAGGTGAACAGGATTATAAGCGCGTGCGCGGCGGTGTCAAACGAACCGTTTAACCGCGACGCGGAGTCTTGGGAGCGGAGCGCGAGCCGCACCCCACACTCCGCTCCGAAGACTCCGCGTCGCGGCTAAACGAAACGCGCTTACTCCACATCCAGCCCGACAAGATAACTCTCGAAATCCTGCCGCTGCTGATGCTCCGTATCCTGGAGCTTCTTGACGGTCGCCTGCATCTCCTCGATCTGGCCTTCCTGCCGTTCGAACTTATCAAGGTACTTCTTGTAGATCGCCGACGATTGGGGCAATTCCTTCATGTTCGCCCGCAGACGTGCCTGGTCATCGACGATTTCCTTCAGTTGAGTCTGCACCTGGCCCAGGTCCTGCTGCGTCTTCGCCCAGGTCGTGCGCAGCTCAACGGCCCTTTGCAGCGCGGCTTTTACCTTGTCGCTGCTGACGGACTGTTTGATGAAGAAACGCATCACCTGTTCATCGGAATTGGTCAGTTGCACTGTCTGCTCAATGTCGCGTTCCTCGAGTACGTCGAGGCTCGCCGATTTGTCGGCCGCAAGCTTGAGTTCGAAGCGGTAGACGTCGCGGGCCCGTTCACTCGGCTGCTCCTTGCTGACGAGCCTGAACTCGGAATGGTACGGATGCTCGACGAGGAGCAGCCGGTCCTGCTGCGTGCGGTTTTTCACCTTGTAGGTTTTGCCGTCGCGCACTTGAGTGGTGGTTACTAGCATACCTTTGCGCAACTTGACCTTGGTCAGCTTGGCGTTGTGGTCTTGCACCACGGGCTCCACTTCAACGCCTAGGTCGACGGCGTAGCTCAGCAGCCGTTCCTCGCCGGGTTGGACGTCCAGGATGCGCGAATCGCCGGCGTAGGTGTCGTTCTCGAAGACAGTGATCGGGCCTTGCATGAGGTTCAAACCGGAGGTGTTCTTGAACTTGAGACCGAGGAGCGGGAATTTGGCGTGGGTGGATTCGTTGTAAATGCTGACCTTTGTTCCATCCACGTCCTTGGCGACGATGGGCAGCATCGCCGACTTCTGCCGGGCGAGGTTGACCGGGTGATCGATGCGGTACATGAAGGAGTCTCCGAGTTGCATGCCGGTGGCTGCACTTTCGACACTCCTTCGGACTTCTTTCAATTTGTCGATGGTTTCCCCGTCTTTTCGTTCGCCTCGTGTCTTGTTCAGGGCACGTAGGTATTCCTCAACGGTTTCTCGATACTGAGGCGACATCCCTTGTGTTAATTCGCGCATCTTGCGGATTCTCTCGCCGGCGGGCAGACTGCCCCAAACTTCGGCAAGTTCCTTGAGCTTGCGCGGATCAACATCGCCCGGTCCGCTGCCGTTGCCGCCCCTAGCATCAAATTGTGGCGAGCTGAGTCCTATGGATTTCGGCTTTCCATCCGCGTCGATTTTTCCTTCATAAGTGCGCGGCCGTAGCGACGCGAACAATTCCGGCACCACGGTCGGCCGCTGTACGTACAGCGGTTGATACAGATCCATCTGAAACGAAATCGGCCGGCCCGCGATCAGCGACATGTGTACGTCTTTCCAATCCTCGTCCGTGGGGTTTTCGACGACGGCCCAGCCTTGCAGAAACGGTTTGCCCTCTTTATCCAGCACCAGCCGGTAGCCCGTTTTCCAGATCGGGTTTTCAACAACGTAGCCGACGCGCACGGGTCGTTTGCCTTCGCCGGAGAAGCTGAGGCTGACGGCCTTCTTCTGCGTATCGTGCGATAGTGCCAGCACGTCGAGCGCCTTGCGGAACTCGGTCTCCATGACCGGATTGAGGAAGCGCAGACGTTGCACGTCGGCGAGCTTCACGCTGCGCATGCCCTCGGCGCACCAGAGATTGAGGACCTCGACGTTGATGACGTTGTTGTCCTTGCCGAGCGCAACGCGTTGAATTTCAACGCCGATGATCGCGCCGGTGAGCGTGCCCGGCTGGTTGGCCGCCTGCTGTTGGACCACTTCAATCTTTTCGCCGCGGGCCTGGTCGAGGATCTCGGCCATCGTGGGGTTGCGGCTCAGGTTGATCGCGAAGCTCTTGAGCGTCTTGTCCACGGGATCGTGGCTGTCGTAGCTCACGGCGTCGATGTGGCCGCCGCCGAGGTCCTGAAGGACCATGCTCTTGAGCAGGTCGTTGATGTCGCCGACGGGGAACGACAAATCGACGCGTGCGTTGCCGTCGATCTCGCCCTCGCGTTGAAAGTAGCCGACTCCGCTGCTGAAAAGCGCGCAGCCGGTGACCGGAAGTTGCGGAACGGTGCGCGACGCGGCCGCCGGCGCGGGCGCATCGCTCTTGCCCGGTTCCGCGGAGGTCCACGATGACACAATCAGGGCGGTGAGCACAGCCAAGCCCGCCGCGCCGGCGAACGAGGCCAACCAGAGCGTGCGACGCATGACGAAATCCTCCTGGAGGCCGCCCGGCGAAAGGCCGGCAGCGAATGTGAGAGACGAAGAGCCGCGAGTGTAACGCGAGGAAGTGAATCCCAACAAGAGACGAATGACAGGGGGATTGCCAACGGTACACGCCCGCTTAGTGTCGCTGATCCGCACGGCCCTAAAGACTCCGGTCCAACGCAAGGCCCTCGCCTTCCTGCGGCGAACGGCTCTGGATTTCTTGACCCCACTCCCCGACCAGGCCCCCAACGGCAAGATCCATTCCCGGTTCTGACAACGGGGCGGCGGCTACTACCGCAATATCACTCAGCCGGCAACGTGCTTGAGCATGATCGACTATACTCACCATAACCCGGTGCGGCGCGGCCTGGTAAAATGTCCAACGGATTGGCCATGGTCGAACGCCCGCTTTTGGCTTCGGCCGACTGCCCGCGTGAACCGGCTGCTGAGCTGTGCGTTGATTATTTGTGTTTGGCGGCATGGTGCATGCCTATGGTTTCTAAGCCAGAACTCGCCTATTTCATCGCCGGCCTTATGGAACGGGGACGGGTTTATTCGGCAAAAGAGATCAACAACCTGATCTGCTCCTCCGTCCACCCACGTTTCTTCTCGGATCCGCGACTGGCGCCTGACCACCTGCGCCTAGCGCTCGTGGAGAACGGCTTTGCGGCGCGCGACACCACGGGTGCGACGTATTGGTTGTCCGATTGCTACTTCGGGCCAGCCGATGAGGCGGCGCTTGTCGCCAAAACGCGTGAACTAATGCGCTCTGTGTCAGAAGGAACCGTTCAATGCCCAGCTTGTGGCAAGACGAGCGGAATTACTTCATTATTATCTCACGCTCGATCTGAACACGGGTCAATTCAATGGCTCCGTCTTTTACAGGAATATGGGGCCTAGTCTAGGAGACCACGAAATGCAGGGGAAATTCACGGGCGTTCATTTTCCTTGCCCCGGAATCCGGTCGAGCTACATTTGTCCTCATGGCCCGGCGATCCCGGCTGAAAGCTGTCGGGCTGGAAAGGGAATCGGTGTCAAAAGGGAATCGATGTCAGATCATCCCGCGCCATGATGAGGCGAAATACGATCTGACACGATCCTTCTGCGCGCCAAGCCGCGCCGTCGTTCATACAGAAGACAAATCAACCTCCATTTTCCGCCCCAATCCTTCCGCCCATTTGTGCAGCGCCACCAGTGTGGTGTTCAGCATCTTCCTCGTTCCAATCGCGACAAAGCCGTCCGGTCGATCCCCATCCCCTAGACCACCTACGGACCCGTTTTGTCTGCCGCCCGCTACTTTGTCCGGCGCATCTGGCGCAAAGGGATGCCGAGCAAAGCTCGCGCCGCCGTCCGTACCGTGTCGGCCCAGCCCAGGGCGGCTGCGGCCTGGCGCTTCGTCGTGCTCAGGCCGGGATACCGCGCATCGACCGCGAAGTCCGTCAGGAAGAGCAGCCCCCGCTTGAGCGACTGAAGTGTCGGGTGGTGACGCTGGACGACGGTCAGGAGTTTGTCGAGGTCGTGGGTCCTCGCTACCGTGATCCCGAGTTCCTCGAGCAACGCCTTGAGGTATTTCTCCGCACTCTGTTGGCAGTGAAAGCAAACCAAGTCATGGACGGGAGGTTTGTTTCGGGCGAGGCTTCTGGCGCCGCGGAAGTCGGCCTCGGCCTTCCTTACCCACGCGCGCGTCGCCGTTTTCATATAAGACCTCGCCCTTCGAGATGATCTCCGTCAGAAAGGTGTCTCCCTCCGCCAGCCCTCTTGTCATCTCCTGCGGCGTGCGAACGAGAAGGTCCATCGGGAACGGCGCCGGAACCTCCCAGCGGATCTTGACCGCCTGACTGTGCCTGTTATGCGCCGGCATCACCACGAGGATGTCCACGTCGCTGTCCGCGTGCGGGCTGCCGTAGGCATGCGAGCCGAACAGGATGATCCTGTCGGGACTGAAGCGCTCCGCCACCACACGCGCGAAGCGGCGGATGACGCGCATCGGGACGTCCGCGCCCCAATAGATGTGCTCCGAAGCAGGCAGGGACGACTTGTGGTCTTTCTTCGCCATGTCACCATTCTAGCTGAAGACGGTTCCAGGCCGCCAGCGATTGCAACCGGGTCGGTCCGGGATTCCGCCGCACGGCAGACAATCGTTTTCGTTTCACGCCTCCGTGAATCGACCCGTTGTTGTCGCCGTAACTCCTTTGTTGATGGTCAAATCCCGAGCAAGGTGTGTGTGTGGTGTATTTGGATCGACCGACATGGCGGTCCCCGCTCCAACAACGCACCCCGTCAAAGCCGATGGGCGTCAATGCGGACCGTTGGTGATCAATCCGTGCCTATTCCTGTCATTCCGCGCCAATGACCTCCGCCAACACATCGGGGCCAGGCTTGCTGGTCAAACCACCCTCTCCACCACTATTCGCACCCTCTCTACCACATAGCCGACCCTCTCACCCACATAGCCCGACCCTCTCACCCACATAGGCGACCCTCTCACCCACATAGGCGACCCTCTCACCCACATGGGCGACCCTCTCACCCACATGCCGACCCTCCGCGCCCACAGCGAGGGGGTGAGAGGGTGTTCAATAATCGTACACTCGCGCCTCCTCCGGTCTTCCTTGTCCCCCAATTGGCCGCCGTCGGGTTCCGAATCTGTTCATCCTGCCTACGTGTCAGGTAGTCCGAAAACGTCCCCCCCAGCATGATCGCCAGCCACAGAATCGATCCCATGATGACCAACCAGGTCAGCTTGCTGCTCTCCAATCCGTGCATGAAGAACAAGACAATGAGGGCGCCCTTGCACACGGCGATAGTTAGCGCGATCGTCGTATGCCATCGGCCCAAGTCGGCCGACGCCACCCAAACGGTCGTTCCCGTAAGCACGAGCAAGCCCATGAAAACGAGGAAATACGGCAGCGGCGACGGAACATGCCTCGACGAAACGGCCATTCCAATCTCCCTCAATGACGAATCAGGTACAGCAGGGGGAAGAGGAATACCCAAATAATGTCCACGAAATGCCAGTACAGCCCCACGAGTTCAATGGGCGTGAAGTACTTCGCGCCATACCGGCCGTGAATCGACCGGACCAGCAGCACAAGCAGCACGCTGAGGCCGACGATCATGTGGAGCGCGTGGATTAGCGTCATGATGAAGTAGAAGACAAAGAACAATTCGGCGTGTTGCGGTTCGACCGGATGGTCCCGCGCGTGCTCCGCGTGTCCGCCCGGTTTGTTCCACTGCTCCATGTCAAACTGGTAGCCAGGGATCAAGCGCTCTTCGAAATCGATGTAGTATTCCACTGCTTTGATCCCGAGGAACGTGGCGCCGAGGAGCATGGTGGCGGCCAGGAATCCGATCAGGCCTTTCCGGCTGCCGATGCGGGCGGAGTAAAGTGCCAGAGCCATTGTCAGACTGCTACAGATGAGGACGGCGGTGTTGACGGCGCCCAGCCAAACGATGAGCCGTTCACTCGCCGCCTGAAAATCGTCGGCGTATTGCGAGCGGTAGATCGCATAACCCGTGAACAGTCCGCCGAAGAACATCACCTCCGTGGCCAGGAACACCCACATGCCCAGCGTGTTGGCCTCGTGCTGCTGCTCGAGGTTCTCGAAGTGATGCGCCAACGGAGTATGGCTAGTGGCCAACGGCGGCCTCCTCCCGTGCATAGTTATACGGCTCTCCGGTGACCACCGGCGTCTGGGCGAAATTGTCGGGCGGCGGCGGCGAGGGCGTTTGCCATTCCAGCGTGGTCGCGCCCCACGGATTCGGCCCGGCCGCCTTGGCATACTTCAGCGACCAGATGAAGTAGAACAGAGGCAACACATAGCCCACGCCAAGGATCGACGCCCCGGCCGACGACATGACGTTGAGCACCTGGAACTCCGGCGCGTACTCGTGATACCGCCGATTCATCCCCTGGTATCCGAGCGCGAATTGCGGAAAGAACGTGAGGTTGAAGCCGACGAAGATGATGAGGGCCGCGAGTTTGGCCCAGCCCTCGGGATACATGCGGCCGGTGATCTTGGGCCACCAGTAGTGCAGGCCGCCCATGTAGCCCATGATCGCGCCGCCGACCATGATGTAGTGGAAATGGGCCACGACGAAATAGGTGCCGTGGACGTGCACGTTCACGGACACGGCGGCGAGCATCAGGCCGGTCAGGCCGCCAATGGTAAACAGACCCATGAAACCGAAGGCGTAGAGCATCGGCGTCTGGTAGGCGACCGAGCCCTTGTAAAGCGTTACCGTCCAGTTCAGCACCTTGATCGCCGAGGGGACAGCTACGAGGAAGCTCAACAGCGAGAAGATGAGTGCGGCGTTCATCGACTGGCCCGAGACGAACATGTGATGGCCCCAGACCAAAAAGCCGAAGACCGCGATGGCGATGCTCGAGAAGGCGACGAAGTGGTAGCCAAAGACGGGTTTCTTCGAAAAGGTGCTGATCAATTCGCTGACGATGCCCATCGACGGCAGAATCATGATGTACACGGCCGGGTGCGAGTAGAACCAGAACAGGTGCTGAAAGAGGATCGGGTCGCCGCCGAGTTTCGGGTCGAAGATGCCGACGCCCGCCAAACGCTCGACGGCCACCAGCACGAGGGTGATCGTGATCACCGGTGTGCCGAGCAGAAAGATGATGCTGGTGGCGTACATCGACCAGATGAACAGCGGCAATCGGAACCAGGTCAGGCCCGGCGCGCGCATGCGGTGGACCGTGACGACGAAATTGAGCCCGGTCAGGATCGACGAGAAGCCGAGAATGAGCACGCCGACCGCCGTGGCCATAACGAAGGTGTGCGAGCGGGTGCTGTAGGGCGTGTAGAAGGTCCAGCCGGTGTCCACGCCGCCGGCGAGCATCGACCAAAAGGTGAACAGCGCGCCGATGACGTAGACGTACCAGCTGGCCAGATTCAACTTCGGAAAGGCGAGGTCCTTGGCGCCGATCATGAGCGGCACGAGAAAGTTGCCCAGCACCGCCGGGATCGACGGAATGAGAAAGAAAAACAGCATGAAGATGCCGTGCATCGTGAACAGCTTGTTGTAAGTGTCCGACGTAACTAAGTCGCCCTTGGGCGTCGCCAGTTCCAGGCGAATCAGAATGGCGAACAGGCCGCCGACGAAAAACATCAGCGAGATCGACACCAGGTAAAGAATGGCAATGCGCTTGTGGTCGGTGGTCAAGAGCCACGACCGAACGCCGAAGCTGACGTTGAGGTAATCCTCACGCGGTTGGGGCGGAGGCGCTTCGGGTTGTGCAGGCGATTCGAGGGTTGCGCTACTCATTGTTCCATTCAGGTCAGGTGAAAGTAGTCACACTCCACTCAGTCGAGAGTTGGATGGCCCCGTAGCGGAATTCGCCAGAATTCCGTGGCGAATCGGAATTCTGGCGAATTCCGCTACCTCAATGCATTAAGGACCCGCGTCCTTGTTCTCCGGCGCCGGCGTTTCCTCATTGCGCGTGGGCGTCTCGCCGGCCTTGAGCGCCTTGATGAACGCGATCAACTGCTGTAGTTCCAGGTCGTCGAGTTGTTCCGGCGCATACGCGGGCATGATGGGGCGATAGCCGTCGACGATGTCGGCCTTGGGGTCGCGGATGGAGCGGGCGATGTAGTCCTCGTTGGCCTCGACGGTCCGTCCGTCTTGCAGCGCCACTTTCTTGCCGTAGAGATCCTCCAGTATGGGGGCCTTTGCTTGCGAAGTGCCGCTGTGGCAAGTGATGCACTGATGTTTGAGGAAGAGCTGCCGGCCGCGCTGGGCCATGGAAAAGTTGGCCTTGCGGGCCAGCCACTGTTCGTAGTCGGACCGTTCCATCGCCACCACCCATCCGCCCATGCGCGAGTGGTCGGTGCCGCAATACTCGGCGCAGAACAGACGGTAGCGCCCGGGTTTGGTCGCCTGGAACCACAGGTAGGAGTACCGCCCGGGCACCACGTCTTGCTTGGTCCGGAAGGCGGGGATGTAGAAGTCGTGGATCACGTCCTCCGAAGTCATGACCAGTTTGACTGGCTGGCCGACCGGGATTGTCAGTTCATTGAGCTCGGTCGCTCCGTCCGGGTGCTGCACCTTCCACATCCACTGATTGGCGACGACGTAGACTTCCATCGCGTCATCCGGCGGCCGGGCCATGCTGAAGTAGACCGTCGCGCCCCAGAAGAAGATGCCGAGGAACAGGGCGAACAGGAAGATGAGCCACGCTGATTCCATCCGTGGCGCGCTGATGATCGGCTTGGGAATCTCTGTCTCCGAGCGCCGGCGATAGCGAATGGCGAAATAAACCAGCAAGATCGCGATCAGCACGGAGAAGAAGAAAGTGACGAGCAAGATGAAGAAAAACAGCCCGTCCACCGGCCCGGCGAAGGTGGAGGCGGAGTCCGGAAAGAGGGAAAAATCGGGCAGCATGAATCACCCCGCCGTCATGAGAGAATTCCGACTGTCGCGCCGCGAGCGTAGCCATGTGAGGAAGATCACGCTGGCCAGCACGGCGACCGTAGCGATGCCTCCCAGGCGCACGGCGCGCATGACGTTCAACGCATATCCACCGGTGGACGGATCGTAGTCGTAGCACAGGAGCAGGACACGGTGGTAGGCCGGCGTGGGTGGGCTGATTCCCTCGGCGGCGGCTTTCGCCATGCGTTCTTCTAGTTCGCTCGGCTTGAACGCAATGCCGTCAAGGTAGGCGCTGACCCTTCCATGCGGCGTCAGTATCACCAGTCCGGTCGGGTGGGCGAAAATGTCCTGCTTCGGGCTGTATTCGTAGCGAAAACCGGTCGCCTCGGTTAGCGCGTCGATGGCGTCTTGGTTGCCGGTCAGAAAGTGCCAACCGGCCGCCGTATGCGGGCGGCCGTACGCTTCGAGGTAGTTCGATTTTTTCTCCGTAGCCAGCTCGGGCTTCTCACGAATATCGAAACTGATTGTCAACACCTCGAATTGATCGGCCGGTTCACCCGGCATGCCGCGCAGTGCCTCGACGAGCCCGTTCAGCACTTCGGTGCAAAGCATGCGGCACCGGTACTGTACAATGACCAGAATAATCGGCCGATTGCCAAAGTAGTCGCCAAGACGCACTTCCTTGCCGGTCTCGTCGAGGAACGTCAAGCCGGGAGGGACCTGCGTGCCCATGCGTTGCTCGTAAGAATACGCGGATACGGGCGAGGTCACATTGGGTTGAGCCAGGACCAAGGCGTCCGTTCCTAGGACGGCCGCGAGGGCATAGAGAGCCAATCGTTTCATTTGGTCCCTCCTCGCGGCATTCGGCCCGAACTGGATCCGCTGGGCGCTTGCAGGAATTCGTCCACGTCCTTCCCTTGCCGCGCCTTCAATCGGCTCGCCGTCTTACGCATCGCTTCCTGAATCGGAATGTGCGCCACTCCTGCGTTCCGGTCCACCCAGCCGTATTCGTCGAGATGCCGCTGTTCGCGTTCAACCTGGTACTTGTACGCGCTCCCGTCGCGAGGCGCGGGCTCAAATCCTTCCAAGCGCGGCAACGGTGGCAAATGGCTTTGGTCGTGGCGCGCGGGCGAGGCGGTCTCCGAGCGAGTTTCCTCGCGCGGCCAGGCATAGTCCGCCTTCTTTTGTTGCGCATCACGTGCGGCCATCAGGTTCAGGATTCCCCACGATCCAACGGCCACGACTACAAGGACGACCGCCAACCCGACGCCGAAGAGCGCGACGCCACGGAAGCTGAGGTCGGTCGGCTCCGAATGAACGGACGGATTGTTCAGAGCTTGTTCGGACGGCGTGTGTTCACTCATGAGCCATCCCCTCCACAAACACCAGTTCGCGCGCGATCACGAGTGGCCGTTTTTGCAGCTGCCACAGGAAGACGCCGAGCCACAGCCCACCCAGCCCGACCGGCAGTGCGAGGAGGAGCCACTGGTCCCACCAGGAGGCGTCGGAAAGGATTGATGGATATTCCCGAGACGCTGGGCCGATCGTCCACAACGCATCGACCAGGCGCATGCCCAGCGCGAGCAGAGCCGTCGCGGCCAACGAACGCGGGTTCTGCTTCACGTCCCTGGACAACAGCAACACAAACGGCACGACGAACTGAAACACCACCAGCCCCACGGCCAACCCGCCCCAACCGGCGTCGAAGCGATGCTTGTACCAGATAATCTCCTCCCGCAAATTGCCGGCCCAGATGAGTAGGAATTGTGAGAACGCGACATAAGTCCAAAGCATGGCGAACGCCAGCATCAAGTTGCCGAGGTCGTTCAAAACGAGCGGAGTCGCGTACTCGGCGACAGGCGGCCGGTCCGCCAGCCGCGCCGTCACCAGCACGGCGAATGCGAACGCTTCGAGGAGCATCCCCATGGCAATCACGACGGCGTAGATGCTTGAAAACCATTCCGGCTCCAAGGACATGAACCAGTCAACCGAGGCAAACGTGATCCCGAGTCCGAACAAACCCAATCCCGGCCCGCTGAGCAAACGAAAGCGCCGTGGCAATTCCGGCGAACGGTCGCGCTCCTGTTCGACGGACCATCGGTTCAGAAAGTAGATCACTCCCAGCCAGACCGCGAAATACAGCGCGGCGCGCACCATGAAGAACGGCGCATTTAAGTAAGACGCGATCTTGTTCTGCATTTCGACGTTGTGATCGAAATCGCCGACGTACATCCACGGGTAGAGGTAACCTAAACCCGCCAAGACGGGAAGGAAGAAGAGCGCCAAGAGCGGCAGGGTACGCGTAGCCGCTTCGAGCGCGGGCCGTAGGACGGTTCCCCACATGCCGCCGGTCAGGTGCTGCACCATCAGCAAGGCCGCGCTGCCGAGCGGAAGCCCCAGGAGGAAGAGAAACGCCACCAGGTAGGCGCGGAAGAACGGTTCGGGCCGGAGAATTCCGTAGGCCGCGCAAGCACACAACACCGCCGCCCCGACGATGAGCGCGGTGCGCTGCACTCGGCCCAGATTCATCTCCGTGCCCGCACTCACGGTTTCGCCTCCTGAAGTCTTTTCCGTTCCTCGGCCGGCAGGTCGTCGATCTTGGCATTCTGGCTATCCTGCAACGCGCGCACATAGGCGACGATCGCCCAGCGGTCGCTCGGCGGAATCTGCGTCGCGTAATCGGGCATTGCGCCGTGGCCGTGGGTGATGACCTCGTAAAAATGCCCCACGGGCGCTTTGCGCAGGTGTTCCGTGTGATACGACGGCGGCTTGACGTAGCCGCGTTGCACGATCCGGCCGTTGCCCGTGCCCGCGCGGTCATGGCAGACGGCGCAGTAGATGTTGTATCGCTCTTGGCCCCGTTCCATTACTTTGTCGGTGACGGGGAACGGAAACTCATCCTGCATGGGATCCCACGCGCTCAGAGCCACGGCGTTCAAGGGGCTGTCCGCGCCCACCAGCGCGCCGACCCACGCGGCGACGTCCTTTGCGTCCTTGGCGCCGCTGTAAAGGTGCGGATCGTCGCGCAGATAACCCCGAGGCACCGTGCCCGGCTCCAGAGGCCGTGACGCGCGGTGATCGGCGAATTGATCGCTTTCTTGAAGCGGCTTGTACTTCGGCTGGCGAGCCATCTCCTGCTGGCAGCCGGCGACCAGGAGCACGCATATTGCCGCCAAAATCGTGAAGGCTCCGCCCAGGCGCTGAAGACAATTGCAAATTGCAAATTGACGGACCGCGAACGACGGTGTGAAACCACTCAACGTTCGCAGGTAGCCACAGATTTGCAATTTGCATTTTGCAATTTGCATTTTGCAATTCTGCGTCTCCCTGCCCTCCTGTTTCCTCTTGATGAACGCGTTAATGCGGCACCTCCTGCACGCTTCGCGGGTTCAAGTCCGCCAAGAATTGCCGGGTCGCCGTTTCCTCGAATTTCGGGTCGGCGGCCTCGATGCATAGGAAAAACTGCGAGCGGCTGGCCAGGGCGAAGCGGGGCACGTTGAACAGCGGGTGATAGGGCATCGGCAACCCGTTAAGCGCGAGCATGCCGAGGACGGCCGACAGCGACGCCGCCAAAATGGTCATCTCGAATGTCACTGGGATGAACATGGGCCAGCTGTGCATTGGCCGGCCGCCGATGTCGAGCGGATAGGCGATGACCGCGGCGTAGTACTGCATGAAGTAACCGGACATTCCGCCGATCAGCCCACCGAGCAATACGATAAGCGGCAGCCGGGACCGGCGGATTGGTAGAGCCTCCGTCAGTTCCTCGACCGCGAACGGCGTGTAGGCGTCCATGCGGCGAAAGCCCGCGTCGCGTGCCTTGTGGGCGGCGGCCACCAGGTCGGTTGGGTTGTCGAACTCGGCCAGCAAGCCATAGATTCGGGGTTTCATGTCGCTTCCTCCTTGACTTGGGCCTCGGGAAGAAGCGTCCGCATTTCAAAAATCGAAATCATCGGCAAAAAGCGGATGAACAGGAACAGCAAGCTGAGGAACAGGCCGATCGTTCCGACGAACGTCGCGTAATCCCAAATCGTGCCGGAATACATGCCCCACGCTGAGGGCATGAAGTCGCGGGACAGGCTGACCGCCACGATGACGTACCGCTCCAGCCACATGCCGAGGCTGACGATCAGCGAGACCACCAGCAACGCCCAGGGGCGGGTGCGCACCCCCTTGAACCAGAGCACCTGCGGGGTCAGGACGTTGCAGAAGATGAGCGCCCAGTATTGCAGTGCGTATGGTCCCAACATGCGGTTCCGCTGCAAATAGCGCTCGTAGCCGTTGCCGCTATACCAGGCGCCGAACGCCTCCATCCCGTAGCCGTACGCCACCATCAGGCCGGTCGCGAGCAGGATCTTCGCCATGTTCTGCAAGTGGCGCGTCGTGATGAAATCCTGAAGGCCGTAGAAGTGGCGGATCGGAATGGCGAGCGTCAGCACCATGGCAAAGCCGGCGTAAATGGCGCCGGCGACGAAGTAAGGTGGGAAGATGGTCGAGTGCCAGCCCGGGACGATGCCGACGGAGAAATCGAAGCTGACCACGGTATGCACCGACACGACCAGCGGCGTCGCCAACCCCGCCATGAGGAGATAGGCGGTCTCGTAGCGGTGCCAGTGCTGGGCCGAACCGCGCCAGCCCATCGCGAGGATGCCGTAGATAATCCGGCCCAGCCACGATGTGGAGCGATCGCGCAACGTTGCCATGTCGGGAATCAGGCCGATGAACCAGAACAAGAGGGACACGGTGGCGTAGGTGCTGACCGCAAAAACATCCCAGACCAGCGGGCTGCGGAACTGCGGCCACAGCTCCATCGTGTTCGGATACGGCGCCAGCCAGTATCCGAACCATGGACGACCCATATGCAGCAGCGGGAACAGGCCGGCGCAAGCCACCGCGAACAGCGTCATTGCCTCGGCGAAGCGGTTGATGGACGTTCGCCATTTTTGCCGCAACAAGAGCAAGATCGCGGAAATCAACGTGCCGGCGTGACCGATGCCGATCCACCAGACGAAGTTGACAATGGCGAAGCCCCATCCCACGGGCTGATTAATGCCCCAGATGCCGACACCGGTAGTAAGCAAGTAGGCGACGGCAACCTGAAGGACCATCACCAGCAAGAAGGCGATGCCGAAACCGACCCACCAGCGCCGCGAGGTCGGCCGGCTAAGCACGATGGCGCCGATCTGATCGGTGACGGTGGCGAAGGTGTGCCCCGGTTCGATGACCGGAGGACCTGCCGCATCCCGTTGTGCATCTTCTGGTGCTTCGGTCGCCATATCACTTCGTCTCGGACCCGGGGTTCCGCAGCGCGGCCACGTAGGTCGTGCGCGGACGGGTGTTCAACTCCTCCAGCAAACCGTAGTGGAGATGTCCTTGCTCGACGTCGGTTCTGCGCTGGGCGTATTTGCTCTTCGGGTTCTTCTGATCGCCGAAGGTTATCGCGTCGGCGGGGCAGACGGCTTGGCAGGCCGTCACAACGTCGCCGTCGCGGATCGGGCGCTTCTGGTTCTTGGCATCGATCTCGGCGGCGCGGATGCGCTGGACGCAATAGGTGCACTTCTCCATGACGCCGCGGCTGCGCACGGTCACGTCGGGGTTGCGCATCAGCTTCAGACTGCCGGTTGCATAGTCGGCGAACTGGAGGAAGTTGAATCGCCGCACCTTATAGGGACAGTTGTTGGAGCAGTAACGCGTGCCGACACACCGGTTGTAAGTCATTTCGTTGAGGCCATCGGGGCTGTGCGTGGTCGCCGCGACGGGGCAAACCAGTTCGCACGGGGCGTTCTCGCAGTGCATGCAAGGCACTGGCTGGAAGATGGCCAAGGGGTTCGCTTCGCTTCCCTCGAAATAGCGGTCGACGCGGATCCAGTGCATTTCGCGGCCGCGAGTTACTTGCTCCTTGCCGACGACCGGGATGCTGTTCTCCGCCTGGCAAGCGACGACACACGCGTTGCAGCCGACGCACGCGCCAAGGTCGATCAGCATGGCCCATTGATGCTCGCCGTGGAGGTGCTCGTTTTCGTTGTACATCGTCAAAGGATGGGGGCGGTGCTCCTCGCCGACAATCGATCTTTCGTTCTGGTGATATTCGTCCAGAGTGCCGCCCCGGATGATGCCGCGGTCCTTGGCCGCCTGGGTCGAATCCATGGGGTGGTGGGCTTGGGTGCAGGCGAGCGTGAAACGTTCGCCGGTCCTGTGCAGCTCCAGGCCGCTGTCGAAGAAGGGCGCGGACGACTGTCGCAAAGCGTACGCATCGAATCCGGCTCCGTTGCCAACCTGGCCGGCGTGCGTGCGTCCGTAGCCCAAGTGGACAGTAACGGAACCGTCGGCGTGGCCGGGGACAATCCAGACCGGCGCCTTCACCGGCTTGTCGCCTACTTGCACGGTCTCGCCGTTGCGGCGGAATTCGACGAGTTCGGTGAGCGCTTCGCCATGCTCGCCGCCGTGGTTGCCGACCTTGCCACGAAGCGCGAAATCCAGGCCGAGCGAATCCGCCGCGTTGCGGCTCATTAGCACGGCGTTGTCCCAAGTGAGTTGCGTCACCGGCTTCGGCAATTCCTGCAACCAGCCGTTGTTGGCGAAGCGTCCGTCGTAGATCGTGGGGTCAGGGCGAAAGATGATCTCGAGCTCGCTAGACTTGCTTGACCATTCGCTGGGCGGTTTCCGAATTTCCTTTAATCCCGCGCGTTCCGCCCAGTCCGCCGTCAGCTTGACGTCTCTCGGCCGGAAGGTTGTGCCCGCCACGACGCCGTCGCTCAACGCGCGCCGCCAGAATTGTTCAAAGTCGCCGGCGCTGGAGTATCCTCGCCATATGCCACGCCAGTGATCACGCACAATCTGATGACCCGTGCGAGGCAGTTCTTCCGTCCATGCCGACAGAAGCTCATGCGCGGATTTGCCGCTGTAGAGTGGTGCGATCAGCGGCTGGACAATGCTGGCAGTTCCATCGAAGGCCCGGCCGTCGCTCCACGATTCGAGGAAGTGAGTCTCCGGTAAGTGCCAGTGACACAGCTGTGATGTCTCATCGTTGTAGAGCGAGAGATGAACGCGCAACGGCACGTTTTTCAGCCGTTCGGCGAAGCGCAGGTCGGCGGGCGCAGTGTACACCGGATTGCCGCTGAGGATCAGCAGCGTTTCGACTTCGTCGGCGTCGATGGCGCGGATTAGTTCCTTCAATGAGGCAATCTGATTCACCGGACGATGCTCGATTGGCGCCGTATTGATCACCGTCTTACCGACATTGCCGAGCAATTGATTGATCGCGTGGGCAATGGCGTGCACGGCGGGAGGCTGCCCATCGCCAACTACAACGACGCTCGAAGAGTCTGGTCTTCGCAGATCGCTGACGAGCAGATCGAGGAAGACGCGGGCTTCGGCCGAAACAGCGTCGCGGCTAGCGAAATCACCCAGGACCAACCGGGTTGCCAAGACACGCGCGAAATACTCCACTTCGGAAGTGCGAAGCGGCATGCGCTGATCTGCCTTCATACCCGTTATTGTCGGTGTCGTCTCGACGACATAGAGACGGTTCATTTCCCCGTGGCCAGGCGATATCCGCCTTCGGGCAGCGAACTGTCGCACATACGCCAGGTGGCCCGGCCCACGCCCAAGGAAATCGGCATCCAGCGAGAGGATCACATCAGCCTTGGCGAAGTCGTAGCGCGTATTTACCGGCTCGCCGAACGCGTGCAGGCCTCCCTCCAACGCGTTGTCGAACGCGGCCGGCTCGTACTGGTGCCACTTCGCCTTGGGATAATCGTTCAGGAGTTTCTCGAGCTGCCCGGCCAGCGACGGCGAGCCGACCGACTCGGTCAGTATGTGTAGACCGGCCCCGTCCGTCTTTTTCCGCTTGGCCAGGTCGTCGCGGATGTTGCGCACGAGGTCGGAGAAGGCGGCCGGCCGGCCTTTGTGTTTCACCGCCTGGGAGCGATCGGGATCATAGAGCGTCAGCACGGACGCTTGTGCAAACACATCGGTCGCCCCGAGACTGGCGGGATGAGTCGGATTGCCCTCGACCTTCGTGGGCCTGCCCTCGTGACTCTCAACGAGAAGTCCGGCAGCGCGTCCGGCAAGTGTCATGGCCGTGGCGAAGTAGAGCGGCTTGCCGGGAACCAACTCCTCTGGCTTGCGGTTGTAGGGAAGGATTTTCTCCTTGGGGGACTGGACGCCGCAGCCGCTCAGCCCGGCGAGCGCGAACGAAGCCCCTAGGAGTGTGAGGAACCGCCGCCGCGAAACTACGTCGCTCCATTCGGCCGCCTGGTCCGGGAACTCGCGGCGCATCATCTCTTGAAAGTCGGGCGATCCCGCCAATTCCTCCAAGCTTCTCCAGTAGCGCTTTCCAGCGGAAGGCGCCGGCGACGCGTCGGTGCTCATCCTCGCCCTCATCGGTGGCAGGTGGAACAGTTGGTCAGACTTTGAATACCATTCTCCTTGACCAAATCACGACCCTTGTCGAGCTGATCGACCGGCGGACGCCAGTCCATGTCGTAAACTCTTTTCTCCGGCCGTACGTATTGCTCCGGTTGGCGATGGCAATCGAGGCACCATTCCATTAGCAGGCTGCCGTGCTGGTACGTCAGCGGCATGTCATCCACCTGGCCGTGGCACGTGGAGCAGCCTACGCCCTTGTTGACGTGAACGCTGTGATTGAAATAGGCGAAGTCCGCCAATCGATGCACGCGCACCCATTCGATCGGCTCGCCGGACTTGTATTTCTCGCGCACCGGCGCAAGCATGTCGCTGCCCGTCCAGATCTGTTCGTGGCAATTCATGCACGTTTTCGTGGGCGGCAGGCCGGCGAACGGCGACTTGTCGGCGGAATCGTGGCAATAGCGGCAATCGATTCCCAAATCCGAGACATGGTGCTTGTGGCTGAATGGCACCGGCTGAACGTGAGCAACGCCTTGGTTAGTCACATAGGACGAGCGCGCCAGCACAAGCACCACCCAGCCCGCGAAGGCGAGAACGAATAGGCAGCCAAACACCGACAATTTCGACAGTGTGTTGAAACTGCGATGAAAGATTTGCGGCACGGGTCGCCTCGACATCGTGACAGGGGCAAGTCAAATCCCGGCGGATCGCGGCGTTCCTTCCGGACGCTAGCCTAGTTTCGCTCGCACAAATGGCAAGGGATAGAATTCTGACAGCGTTGCCAACTTAGAAGAGGAAAGACGCGAGCACGAACGATGCCAGTTCTGATGTGAAGCGATTGCGTTCGTATCCAATCGAGCGATTTGCTGGGATTAGCGGCAAGCGAGTGCGGTCGGCTCTGCTCGCCGCCAAATCGCTCACGGCAATTTGCGCACCGAAACAACGGTGACCACATGCTCGTGCGTGTTGATTTCAAATTGGACGCGCAGAGGGTGAACCTCGACTGCATTGAGTCCTTCAGAAACTGGAATGGCATGTCCAACCGGGTCGGCCGCGAGCCGGCGATCGATGGCTGCCTGCGCGGCCGTGACCGCTGAACGGTTCAGTGACCGCATCCAGATATCGGCCACGGCGTCGAGCGCCTCTTCGGTCCAATCGACGGTGAAGTTCATTCGGCCGCATCCGTGGGCCGCATGTGTCCTGGATCGGATGCGTTCAAACGGTCAAGGTACGCGCGCATGTACTTTTCGTCAAAGCCGCCCGTGCGATCCCATTCCTCCTGCAGGGCCCGCAAGCGAGCCTGCACTTGCTCGCCGGTATACCGTGGCCCTGGTGATTGCGCCCGGCGCTTCAGCTCCGCGATCATCTCCGGTGTGAGCTTCGGCTCAAGTTGTCCTACCACGTTCCCACGTGGGTCTCGAACGGTGATTGGGCCGAGAGCGCCTGCCACAATCCTCGATTGTTCTTCAGTAAGGACGACGTCTTGCATGGTACTACCCCTTTCGCTCTTTCAGTTTACCATGCACCGAAGGAACGCCGCTACGCCATCAATTCCCAATGTACTTCGCATATAGCGTCCGCGCCTTGTCCACGTCATCGGTCCCTTTGATGATGGCGCGTCCGTCGGGGAAGACCGTAAAATCGTGGCCGTCAGCAACGAATTTCAGCAGGAAGCGGTTGTAGCTGACCTCGCCCAGTTGGCGCAGGTGCTGGGCAAGATCCTCGAAGTTAAGGCGCGAGGCGGTGCGGTGGGCGACCTGCACGGAGTTGCGGCCGCACAGGCTGGTCGTGTGCGAACCATGATCACCGTCGAGCCATTCGAACTTGTGCCGGCCGCAGCACGGGCAATCGACCTTGCCCTTCAGCGGCGCGATCTTGATGCGCCGTTGCACGTTGTCCCACACGTCAAGATAGATCAATTCGCGGTTGATCCGATCGCGCTTGCCCGCGAGGATTTTTAGCGCCTCGGTGGCCTGAAAGCTGGCGATGATGTTGACGATGGGCGAAAGCACGCCGGCCGTTTCGCATGTCCCCGATTCGCCCGGCGCGGGAGCGGCTTCAAAGACACAGCGCAAGCACGGCGTCTCGCCCGGCAGGATCGTCATCGTCTGCCCGTGGCTGCCGATGCAGCCGCCGTAAATCCACGGCTTGTTCAGCTTCACCGCCACGTCGTTGATGAGATAGCGAATCTCGAAGTTGTCGGTGCCGTCGAGGATCAGGTCGGCGTCGTGGACGAGGTCGAGGATGTTGGTGCGGTCAATGTCGGTGACGACCGGCTCGACGTGGACGGAGGAATTGATTGCCTCCAACTTCCGCGCGGCGGCCTCCGCCTTAGGGAGATTCTCGGCCACGTCCTGTTCGTCGAAGAGGACCTGGCGCTGAAGATTGCTGATCTCGATGAAGTCGCGATCGACGACGCGCAGATGCCCGACCCCCGCCCGAACAAGAACGTTGGCCAGCACGGTGCCGAGAGCGCCGCAGCCGCACAGGGTCACATGGCTATCAAGAAGGCGCTTCTGCCCGTCCTTCCCAATACCGGGAAAGCGAATTTGGCGACTGTAACGTTCGAGGGTCTCGTCCATATCTTTCACTTTCACGCCATCGTTTAGCCGCGACGCGGAGTCCTCGGAGCGGAGCGCGACCCGCGCCTCGCGCTCCGCTCCGAGGACTCCGCGTCGCGGCTAAACTTCTCCACCTACTCCGTAGTTCTCCAGGAATTCCTTGAGGAACCGCACCTGCACTTTCGGCCAATCTTGGTCCCGGGCGAAGGCGGCCAAGCAGGTGAAGTCCTCTCGCGCTTTCTGTAATCTTGCACCGCTCAATCGTTGCAGGTAGCCGCTCAGATAGCCCATCGCCTCTCGCGCCGCGGCCGGGTTCACGATGCTCTCCTCCGATCCTTCGAGAAACACAGTCGCGTGCAGCACGGCGAGAAGCAGTGGATCGACGCCGAGTTCCTCCGGGATTTCCGGGAACACCGCCGCCCCTTCCGGCACCTCGCGTTCGGCTTCGTCGGACATGTCACCCTCCGGCCACGGCCGGGATGATCGACAACTCGTCGCCGTCCTTGACCGGCGTGGCGAGGTTGTCGAGGTAACGTACGTCCTCGTCATTGAGATACAGGTTGACGTACTGCCGCACCTTGCCGCCGTCGAACAGCTTGGCCTGAAGCGCGGGATACTTCTTGCCAAGGTTGTCCAAGGCGGACTGCACCGTCGCCGCGCCGGTGATCTCGACGACAGCCTGATTATCGACGTGGGCGCGCATCGGAGTAGGGATGTGAACGCGGATCGACATGGAATATCCTCAACCAGAAAACTCTGAATTCAAACCAACGCCGGTTCCCTCGCCGCGGCCCCTTCCACCAACAGTTCAAATGCCGCCAGATTCGGCTCGATCACCGCCGGCCGTTCCAGCGCCTCCGCGACCGCGTCCTGCGTCTTCAAGCCGTTGCCAGTGATGCACAAGACAATCTCTTCGTCCCGTGGAATGCGCCCCT
>Ga0207158_1009_pt1 | contig 67145 bp, 58 predicted proteins | sample Alteio_BWMinHeat_22_FD_153512 | JGI IMG/M metagenome (GOLD analysis project Ga0207158, IMG submission 153512) | Enriched cells from forest soil in Barre Woods Harvard Forest LTER site, Petersham, Massachusetts, United States -... | ecosystem: Environmental > Terrestrial > Soil > Temperate forest >... | reverse complement strand
GCCAGGACCCGGCCCGCCGCTCGGAAGCGGCCGCGCTGATCGAAGAAATTGTCCGGCGCGCGCTGTCCCCTTATGTGGCTCCATTCCCCCGGTTTGTCGAGCGCCCCAGATACTGGAAGAATCAAAACCTTTATCTCACCCATTTAAATCTGATCCTGGGCGCCTATCGCGTGGCCGGCGGGGACGGCCGCTTCGACGCCCTGCACACCCGGATCTCCGAGCATCTGAGCCGGGCGATCCTGGCGGAGCCGGATTTCACGCTCGAATCCTTCGGGGGCGGCGATAAATGGCCCGCCGATCAGACCCCGACCCTGTGTTCGCTTTATCTCTACGATCGCACGCACGGCACGACGCTGTCTCAGAAACCGATCGCCGGCTGGCTCGCGTTTATGAAAAACAAGATGACCGATCCCACGCTGAAGGTGCACGACTCCTATATCTCGAACAACCCCATCCAGCGCCGCCCGCGCGGCTGCGCTCTGAGCTGGAGCGCGCTGTATATGGCGCAGTTCGCGCCCCGCGAAGCGCAGGCGCTTTATGAAAACTACCGCAGAAATTATTTCGTGACGTGGTGCGGCCTCGGCGGTTTCCGGGAATGGCCCCCGGGAGAAAACTACGGCATGAACTCGGACACCGGCCCGATTCTTTTCGGGATCGGTTTTGCCGCCAGCGGCTTCGCCATCGGGCCGGCGCGCCTGTTTCATGACCGCGAAGCCTACCGGACAGTCATGCGCACGGGAGCTCTCATCGGCGCTCCCGTTCAATGGCGCGGGCGGCGCTGGTATCTCTTCGCGCCGCTTTTAGGCGAAGCGATCCTCTTTGACGGCGAGTCGGTCGTGCGGTGGTTCGATTCTTGATACACTTTCGCGCATGAAGACAGCGGCAAAAATTATCTGGTACGGAATGATCGCTCTATGCGTGGGGGCGGTGGTCCTGTTGATCATCGGGATCCTCGGTATGGGCATGATGGCCGGCAAATCGGCCAGCAAAACGCCGGTCGTTCAGGCGCGCTCCGAGGTGGATTATTACTTGATCCAGCGGTTCCACTTTCATCTGGAACCCACCGATGTTGTCGAGGAGGGTTACCAGATGGCGGGACGCGACGGTCCGGCGCTGTACCGGATTCGTACCTCCCCGGAACGGGTTCTGGCGCTCAAGGAAGCGGTCCAACAAGCGCAGTCCTTTCCGCCCGAACAACCCTTTCCGGTGAGAACCCTGACTCAGGAGGTACGAGGCCCGGAGGCGTTTCGCGGGTATCCGGCCTGGTGGCAGGTGGATGACCTGACGGACCGCGAAGAGCTGAACGTGACCTGGAGCAATCCGTCGCCGAGCAGCACACGCGTCCTCGGCGTCATCTTCGTGATTTCACCCTCCCGCGGCCGGATCCTCATCGAGAAGTGGTCGACTTGAGTCAGAGGAGACTTCGGGACGGTCCAAAAGCTCAATCACAACGCTCCGTTAGGACCGTCCCCATGCCTTGCTACGCGCTGCGTAGAAAACCGGACGGACGGCGTCGCGCTCTCTCGAATGGCGCAATGAGAATTCCTAGGAGATTGGGCGGATGAGGGATAGACGTCTTAAGTCCGAATCGAGCCCTAATTGAATCTGGGAACAAGTTCCCCAGACCAAAGGATTCGTACGTGGAAAGAATGTCACGCGCAATTTGAAAAGATCCTTCTTTTTCTGGGGCAGAAAGGCGATCGAGCTCATCGAAGAAAACCATTGTGTTGGGGTTACTCAGAGTGGCGGAGGCCTGTGCAAAAAATTCGCTCCCGCCGAGTTTGTCTTTGGGCGTTCCCGACTCATCCGAGAATACATGCTGTACTTTCGAAGGCAAAAGTTTAACCCTATCTAACCATTGCGACGTTATTGCCAAATTTGTTATCTCAAATAATCGGTGAGCCGCTTCATGCATCGCGACATTTTTTACTTGATCCAATCCACCGTTCATGAATGGCGCAAAGGGGAGGCACATGGGGTCATCGCGATGATCATTCAACCCAACTCGAAAAGAATACGCTGACGGCTCAAAAGCTGGGATCCTTATTCGTTTGACGCGCCAGAAGTCGGGCAGGACATTATTAAATGCGGCAACACGCTGAGCAATGGCTGAGATATAATCAGCAGGAACGGCATTCCTGGCATGTCCCTCAATCTCAAATTGAATGCCGGTCTCATCCCGCACTAAGACATCTACGAATGTATGAACGACGGCTTCGTGAACACTCCCATCCTTAAAGGTCGCATTGAGGCGGATCGTATTGTCGCCAGGTCCGAAGTTCAGGGGAATGCGGTACCCAGCATTGCCACTTTTTCCCGATTCATAGCCGATTGAATTCTTCTGAGGCACCGGCCGACCAGCAACATCGACGGTCACTTCCAAGCGAGCGATGGCGGGCGACTCTGCACCCATAACGAGTCCATCTAGTTGTTCAAATTGATCGCGCGCGTTTTGCAGCCCCAAGAGCTTCCAGGTTTTAGGTACCTTTTGATCAATATGGACCGTGACTGTTTTCTGAATGGTACGGTCACTTCCGGGGACGCGTCTTGTCACGATGACGTCAACGGACGTATGCTTCTGAAAATAGTCATGGTGTAGAAAAATCCCATTGGTATCAAACATGCTGTCGCCACCCTTGATATAAAATTCCATACCCTTTCTTTTGAATACACCCAACCATTTGCCGTTGATGCGCATTTTGATTTGCACCACATCCGGTGCCGCTCGCCCGGTGAAGTCCCAGGTTTCGCTTTGCGCATGGTATGGGATAACCGCTTCCAGCCCTAGGTCTTCGAGGGATCGGCCAGCACGCCCCGTGGCATGAAATACCGGCTCATCCGGGGTCGACAGCGATTGGGCCGGGGCATGGGTCGCTGGCGTAAGAAGCACGGCCAGAAGCGAGAGCATAACCGCAAAATGGCGGGGTTGCGGGATAATCGCATAACGCTGGGCACCCACGTCTACTGTCGCCAAGGCCTGATCCGAATAGGAACATGTCGGCGCCGATAGTTGCGATCCAGGGCTCACCCATTTCTCTGTCGGGCTTGCAGCGTTCATAAGAACGCTTGCCACTAATAACGTTGCGATTAACCGATGCAATAACATGATCATATTCCCTTGTAGATATTTTAGACGCGCGGCATGACATTGACGTAAAAAATAGACCCAGGCCGAACAAGGGGCTTTCGACCTATCTGGAGTTCCCCGCTAAACTCTGGACCATTCGAGCCTGCATTACCGCTCGAAGAGTCCCTGCACCTCTAAAGACAAGATCCAGGGGCGTCGCCTACCTCGGCGGTGAGCCCGATGGGCTTCGGGACGGTCCAAATGCTCGATCACAACACTCCGTTAGGACCGTCCCCATGTGGTCAGTTAGGACGGTTCGTGGCCCCAGGGGTAAGTATCGACGTCGCGGGACCGGTAGGGGGACTTCGCCGCGGCTTTCCACTGAGCACAACCCGCCAGCTCGAGAAGTAATAAAGCCAGCACCCACCCAATTCGGATTTTCATAAAGGCACCTCGTATAAGGTCTTTTTTAAATTCTACAACGGCGCGAGGAACCCCCGCCAGCCTCCCACCCCACAAATTTTATGGGTCCTTCAGGCCGGGTTTTTTGGTCGGGGGTCCCATAGTATTCGGGTGCCGGGTTGACCTATAATCTGCGGCATTGACGTCCATGTCGCACCTTCAAAGGGGAAGCCATGGAAACCGCTACGCCCGCCACTACCGATCACCCAGTCCTCATCAGCCATCAAATCAATCTCCACGGTCGGCTCTTCTGCGGCTTGCTCGAGGTGAGGTTGTGATTCAGCAATGAATGTTTATAGCTCATATCAAATAGCAGCGCTTCTAACATTCTTAAGTACAGGACTTCTGGCTCTTTTTGTCCTGGTGAAAGGAGGGGGGCGTGTTGTAACTCGAATATTTGGAATCTATACCCTGGCCATTAGTGGTTGGTCATTTTGCTGGTATCGGTTTGTTCTTTGCGACACTTATGCGGGATGTCTCTTTTGGTGCCGGTTTTTGCATTACCCCGCGTCGTTCATTCCCGCGACTTTTCTCCACTTCGTGCAGCACCTGCTGGGTATTAATAAAGAGCGAAAACAAATCCTATTGCGGCGCTCATTTTATGGCCTGGGGATATTTTTCTCCTCCGTCGCCTTCGCGCCGGGATTTATAAAGACCGTCGCACCAACGCCGGGATTCGTCTATTACCTTGTGGCTGGACCTTATTATGTGACGTTCTTCGCATATTTTGTGGTCGCGGTAACGACAATTCATACATTGTTATTCCTGGGTTATAAAGGCGCGAACGGTTTCAAGAAAACGCAGATCGGTTATGTTTTTGCAGCCTACGTGCTGGCCTACACCGGCGGAATCGCTACGTTCCTCCCAGTTATCAATCTGACCTTGCCCTCATTTGCTCTTTATTTGATACCGCTGTGTCAGATCATCGTTGCCTATACCATTTTGGCGCATCATTTGATGGACATCGGCGTCGTTATCCGGAAGACGGTTATCTACTCCCTCGTGTCGGCAGGGCTCGTGTCTGCGTATGTGGGGTCTATAACACTCTTCTCACGACTGCTTGAAGTGCGGTCTTCCTCCGCACCACCGCTCACGGCATTAAAAGAAACCGTCGGCGCGGGATTTCAATGGATGAAGGCTGTTGCTCAGACATCTTTTAGCTCATCTTGTATCGCCATTGCGCTGCTGAGTATCGGATTGGGAGTTTTCGTATGGTATCAAGGCCGTCATAAGCCGGCCAACCGCCTTTGGTGTTTTATGTGTTTTTCTGTAGCGATGTGGAGTTTTGGATTAGGCATGATGGTGCGTTCCCATACATCGGCGGAAGCATTGTTTTGGCAAACGTGTTTCCTCTATGGAGGAGCTTGTCTTATTCCGACCGTGTTCCTCCATTTTGTCAGCTTTGTCGCCAATCAATCCTTGAGAAAAACGCTCATCGCGGCCTACGCGGCATCCGGCGCGGAATTCCTATTGAATGTCAGCGGGCATCTAGCGACCGTAGGCCCCAGGCCGCCGTTCAACTTCTATACCGTTTCCTATCCCATTTATTTCAGTTACTTCGTCTTTTTCATGGTTGTTGCCACCTACGCGCACATCATTCTTGCCAAAACATTCTTTTCAGCGGAGGGACAGCTCAAGGAACAGATACGCTATATTTGCGTGGGTACTTTCATTGGATTTTGCGGTGGCGCAACAACCTTCCTGTATGTCTTCGGCATCGATATCTTTCCCTATGGCACGTATGCGGTTCCCGTGTATATCGTCACGGTGAGTTACGCCATCTTCAAGCATCGTCTGATGGATATCAATGTAGTTATCCGCAGAACGTTGCTTTACTCCGCCGTCTCAGCTGTTCTGGCCTGCGTTTACGTCTCGACCATCATGCTGCTGGCCTATGTTTTCGGGGTGCATAAGAGTTCGATTTCCCCGCTGTCTTCGGCGATGGCGGCTGTTATCATTACGCTCCTGTTCAATCCCGTACGGGTGCGTATTCAGCGATTTGTGGATCGACATTTTATGCGGGAGGCGCTGGATCAGGCGCTTTTGCGCGAGGCGACCAGCGGCTTCGTGCATGAGATCAAAAGGCCTCTGGCCAATATCAGCTTGCCTGCCGAGCTCAGTCTCATGGATCTTCGGGACTTGAAGAGCAAACGGAGAGCGTTGAAGGATGTTCTGCCGAAACTGGAAGAGCGCCTGCAGTATATTCTCAATCAGACGGCTGACGCAGGGAATAAGATTGAAGCCATCCGGGAATTTTCCAATTCAAATGGAAAACCACCCGAGGATCTCGAATTGGCGCAGATTGTCCGCAAGAGCGTATCCGCCGAGGAATTGCTCCTGCGCAGGCATCAGATAGAGCTGAAACTAGATATCACCGACGACTTACCGCTGATCAAAGGCCATCCCAAACAACTGGAAATCGTCATCAGCAATCTGATCAAGAACGCCGCTGAGGCCATGGCCCAAATGGATCACGGATCCGAGCGGAAAATCTGGCTATCTGCGTCCGTCGCGGCGGACAAGATCACCATTCAGGTGAAAGATTCCGGCCCCGGGATCAAACCGGAAGCCCGGCTCCGTCTATTTGAGCCCTATTTCACCACCAAGGGCGCCCACGGGACTGGGATGGGACTGTATCTCTGTCGACAGATCGTTCAGGCACACGGGGGAACGATTAGCGTCGATAGCTTAAACGACCGAGGAACCACATTTACCCTAACGTTGTCTCATTCGAACGGGTCGAAAATATGAATCCCTTTTTAATCTCCTGCTTTCTGGTTGGCGTTGCGTCCGTAAGTTTAGGATTGTTCGTTCTATTAAAAACCACCCATAGACAATTAGGAAAGATATGGTTTTTATTTTCATTATCGGTGGCAGGATACAGCTTCGGGAATATTCTGCTGGATACGACGCTTGCCCCAGCCGCTACACGTTGGGCATTAATCGCGGTTTATGCCTTAGGCATCGTTTGGATCGCGCCACTCTTTTATCATTTCATCTGTACATTTTTGGATTTAAAGCGGGAGCGATCCATCCTCTCTCAATACTTAGTTGGTCTAGCGTTCGTTTGTATTCTTCCAACAGGGTATTTCTTTGAGCGCATCGACTGGGTTTTTGAATCTCTCTATTACGGCATTGCTGGCAAAGTGTATCCGTGGTTTTTAATTTGGTGGATGGGCCTTGTCATTTATAGCCATTATCTTTTGATCAGTGCTTATCACGAGTTATCTTTAACCAAGAAAGAACAAATCAAATACTTTTTCGTAGCGACAGCCATAGGTTTTACCGGCGGCGGACTTTGCTTTCTTCCAGGATTTGGGATAGCCCTTTACCCCTGGGGAAATTTTGCAGTTTTCCTTTATCCCATCATCATGTCCTACGCCATCCTCAAGCATCATCTCATGGACATCAATGTAGTCATCCGGAAAGCGTTAATTTATTCATTTGTTTCGGCTGCTCTAGCTTCGGTTTACGTAGGAGTCGTCACATTATTGACACGGCTTTTGGAAAATTCCTTACCTTCTAGTCTGCTTTATTCAAAGAGTTTGCTCCTTCAAGGTCTTTCGGTTGGTGGCTATATGACCCCATTTGCTTTATCAGGCTTGCTGGCAGGAATCTCTTCTTTCAGTTTAGGGCTTTTCGTTTTCTTAAAGAGTCCGGACAAAAAGATTGGAGGAATCTGGTTCTTGTTCGCTTTGTCTGTGGCCGGTTGGGGATTTGGAGGGATGTGGATGGGCACTTCAAAAAGTGCTCAGGAGAGCATGCTCGCCGAACGCACAGCTTATCTTTTTGGCGTCATTTGGATTGCCCCGCTCTTTTACCACTTTGTGCGCACATACCTTGATTTAAAGATCACGAAATCCATCCTGACGCATTATTTAATTGCGGCGGTTTTCTTGCCACTATTGCCCACATTATGGTTCTTCAAACGTGCGGATTGGGTTTGGAATTCGTTGTATTGGCCGCGTGCTGGTGCGGCTGAATACTTTTTCTTTTGTTGGTGGACGGGGCTAGTAATTTACAGTCATTACCTTCTATATCGGACTTACCGTGCGGTCTCCGCAACGAAGCGGAATCAGATCAAATATTTTTTTCTAGCAACGGCGATAGGATTTACTGGTGGGACTATTTGCTATTTGCCGAACTTTGGGATTGATCTCTATCCTTGGGGAAATTTTGCAGTATTCCTTTATCCCATCATCATGTCTTATGCGATGCTTAAGCATCATCTAATGGATATCAATGTCGTTATCAAGAAAACCCTTGTCTATTCACTGGTGTCCACGGCACTAGCTGCGGTGTATGTCGGGACGATCACGTTAGTGGCTCATATGCTGGGGGGAAGGCATGGGACGACTTCGGCGTTTTCATCTGCGCTGGCAGCTATCTTAATCACCCTGCTGTTCAATCCGGTGCGGATAAAGATTCAGCGATTCGTCGACCGCTATTTCTACCGTGAAGCTGTGGACCAGACGGTGCTGCGGGAGATCACCAGCGCCTTCGTGCATGAGATTAAAATGCCGCTGTCTAATATTGCGCTGCCCGCCGAGCTGACGATGTTGGATATGCAGGATCTGGAAAGGGGCAAAACCTCCCCCAGCGATGTTATTCCTAAAATTAAAAAACGCATGAAATACATCATGGACCAGGCGATGCTGGCCAGTCGACGAGTCGAGGCGGTGGGGGAGGTGACGGGACAGCGTAAAGTGATGCGGGATTCGATTGACCTGGCAGAAATCGTAAAGAGAAGCCTGAAGCAGGTGGAGGCGATCACGCGCCGTTCAAGAACCCGCATTCGGCTGCGGCTGCCGGCCGATCTCCCGCCGGTTTCAGGAGACTTCCGCCAGCTCGAGATTGTAATGGTGAACCTGTTGAAGAATGCCGTGGAGGCGATGCGGGAGCAAAAGAGCCGTGACATCGGCATCGATGCCTTCGCAGAGGATGGCCACGTCGTTCTATGCGTTAAAGACAGCGGCCCCGGGATCAACCCTGATGAAGCGCGACGGATTTTTCAACCGCATTATTCGACCAAAGGCGTCGATGGCACCGGCATGGGGCTGTACCTTTCCCGCCAGATCATCGAGGTACATGGAGGAACGCTCGATGCCTCGAGTCAAAACGGTAGTGGGGCCACCTTCACAATCAAACTTCCCAAAGCAAGTTGATATTATATGGGAGTGAATTACCTACCTCTTGCGGCGTGGCATTTGATCCGGCGGATGGCGCTGCGGCACCCGCCGAAGGTGATCGGGGTGGTCGTGGGGTTCTTCCTTATACATGCCGTCATGGGCCGCCTCCGCAGCGGCCGCTGGATCGACTCCATCCTCCTGTCCCTGATCGTCACCGCCATCCTTACCTTTGTTGTCGCTAGCCTATACATCCTTATTACCAACCCCGGTTACCACTTCATTAAATTTTGAATTTCTGGCTGGAGATCGGAGGGGGTGAAGGCGCCTCACAGTTTTAGCGAAGCGGAACCGCAGCCCTCGTCGCGCCGACAACGGTTCTTTGGAGGGCGACGATGCGGTTCTGCAAGCGTGAAGAAACTGTGCCAGCGCCGGAAAACCCTCCGGTCTCCAGCCTACCCCCCTTGACAGAACTGACAACCCCTGTTATACACATCAAGTTGATCTGTTTTGTATTTTCGTTACATCTCTGTGAGGCTCAAAATGTCGCCAGATCAAATCGTTGATCGCACAGAAGCCTGTCAGCTGCTGGGGATTTCCCGGCAGACGTTAATCAGCTGGATACGCAAAGGGAAGCTGAAAGTATGGAAGCGCGTGGGCCACGGTTCAAATGCGGCGCTGCTGTTTGATCGCCAGCACGTGGAAGACCTACGTCGCCCCACCATCATCGGGTTCAACCAAAGCCAGACGCAAGCATCCTAATAACTTCAGAGGGGGATACATTACATGTTGCGAAATAGTCAATACGCGTTGGCGGTTCTCTTGTCCCTGGGTATGCTGTCACAATCGTTTGCTGTCGGTACTGCCGGTTTTGGTAATGAAGCCTTCAGTGCTCGCTCTTTAGGTGAAGGTGGAGTCGGAGTAGCAGGTACAACTGAAGATCTTGGTGCAATTTATGCGAATCCTGCTGCTGTAACAACCTTGGCTGGAACTCAGGCGACGATAGGTGGTACTTGGGAGAACCTTCATGCTTCTTACGAAGGTAACAATCAAAGTTCGAATATGCGCTCAATCGATGTAGGAGTTCCTAATCTAGCTGTTACGCGGAGCTTAATGAACAACAAATTAGGGGCAGGTTTGGGAGTATTCAGCACATATGGCTTGGAGACTCATTGGCCGGGAGATGGCTCCTTGCGGTATATTGCCACAAACTCACGCCTTCACATTATTGATGTCACACCGTCCGTGGCCTATCAAATACTTCCACAATTATCGTTTGGAATTGGTGCAGACTATTTCAACTTGAACACGGCCGACTTGGAAAAAAATGTGAATATGAATAACCTCAACAACGCTATTCTTATATCGAATGGCTTCCCGCCAGCGTTTGCTGGTTTGTCGGACGCAGATTCGAAATTATCTGGGAGTGCCGCTAATTGGGGATACCATACAGGATTAATGTATCGACCGAACGAGCAACACTCCTTCGGTTTGGTCTATCACAGCCCTGTTAAATTGAATATCAATGGATCAGTTTCTCTAACGAATATATCTGGGGCACCCGCACAAGCCGTGTTTGGAGGCAGTAACTATACAACCTCAGCATATACAGACTTATATTTGCCACAAAATCTCCAGTTTGGATATTCTTATCAACCAAATGACAAATGGCAGTTTGAACTTGATACAGCATGGTATGGCTGGGATTCAAATAAAGATCTAAATGTTCGCTATCCGGATGCGACTGCTGCGCAAATCGCATTACTGACCAATAATGGAGCTGGTAATCCAACACCATTAAATTGGCACAACACGTGGAATTTGGAGACTGGGCTCAATTATAAATACGATGAACATCTGCAGTTGCGAGGAGGCTTTTACTACGAACCCGCGATTGTTCCTGAATCCTCTTTTAGCCCTAGTCTGCCCGACTTGTCGCGCTACGCCTTAACGATTGGAACTGGATATGCTTTCACACCATCATTCCTTGTTGATCTGGCTTATAACGCTATTTTCGAACATAATCGATCAATTAATAACTCCATCGGGCAGAATTCGACGGGTGACCCGACCGTGACCACAGCTGGAACTTATAAAAACTTCACGAACTTGATTTCTTTAAATCTGACGTATCGATTCGCGGGCAGCCATTGATAATAATTGAGTAGCGACTCTGAGGTAATTTTAGATAGTAGAGATAGGCAGAAAGTACCAGGTCCTGCTTGGTACAAGGTCCCCTATCGCATTTGGAAGATTCGCGCAAATCCATTAGCCGAAATTCAGCGTGAAATAAGTTATTACGGTGGGCTAGCTCGCCTTGAACTTGCGAGCTTCAACGTTTATTTCATCGGACATCCTGACTACATTAATCACATTCTAGTCAGGAATAGCCAGAATTATTCTCGGCTAACCATAGACTATCTTGCAATGAGGCAAGTACTAGGGAGGGGGCTGGTCACCACAGAAGGGGCGGAATGGTTATGGCAACGTCAAATGTTACAGCCGGAGTTTCATAACGAGATAATAAATACTTTGATAGTCAAAATGAGAACGACAGCGGCTGCTGTTCTAGCTGGATGGAAAGAGGAAATAGCTGAACGAGCGACCATCGATGTATCAGCCAAACTGTCTGATTTGGCGCTGCAAATTGCTGCAAATGCATTGTTTAACGTCGACAGTCGCACCTTTCCGAAAGAATTTAGCGAAGCCGCTGTTTTTGTCAATCGTTATGCTGACGAAAACGCAGTACGTATAATAAAAATAAATCCTAAAGTGCCGACACCGAGAAACCAACTGTTCAAGAAATCTTTAAAGATCCTCGACAACGTCGTCTATAACATAATCGAAGATTACCGCAAAAAGGGCAATACACAAGATTTGACCTCAATCATGATTAATTCCACAAACCCGCAGACAGGGAATCAGTTAAGTGACTTGGAAATAAGAGATCAAGTCTTGACTTTACTTATTACAGGGCATGAGACATCAGCCAATGGATTAACTTGGACAATGTATTTATTAGCAAAGTTTCCTGATATTGCAGCGAAGGTTCGGGGCGAGGTTGATTCAGTTATAGGCAGTGAGGAATTCAGCATTCACCACATTAGAAAGCTGGTCTATACAAAGCGTGTAATTCAGGAATCGATGCGCCTCTATCCGCCAGTTTGGTCCGTTTCTCGGATTGCGGTCGCGGAAGATACAATAGGGCCCTATAAAATACCGAAGAACGCTTATATGTATTTGAGCTTTTATGCAGTTCATCATAACCCTGAATTTTGGGAGGATCCCGATCAGTTTGAACCAGATCGATTTCTGCCTGAAAGAGTTGAGCGACAGCATAAAAATGCTTATCTGCCGTTCGGAGCTGGACCACATCTTTGTATTGGCCGCGAGTTCGCGATGATGGAAATGCTGGTCGTTCTAGCTCATTTATTAAAGAGCTATGAGTTCAATTTGTCTGAGCATCAAACTATTATCCCTGAGCCATTAATTACCTTAAGACCCAAGCTGGGTGTAAAAATGAACTTTAGAGAGAGAAATTAGGAACTAAAAATCAATGGCACAGCAAGAATCTCCAATAGAATCCAGAGATCGCAGACAAAGTCCAAGGGTGGTTGTCGCATTCCCGGCACAAGTCGACTTTGTCAGTCATGAATCTGGTCATGTTGAGCGCTTAGTCTGTTCGGTTCTCACGCTAGGTGCTCGAGGGCTGTCAATATTAGCTCCAAAGCCTTTGTCGCGTGATCAATATGTCGATTTATATTTGGGAATTCCAAAATCTAAAATTCCTCTGCGATTAAGCGGAACTATAAGATGGTCCATTCCTGATGAAGAAGCAAAGTTTTATCTCGGCATTAGATTAGATGCAATTCCACCCACATCGCAAACGATATATCGCGCACTTTTTGCTGATCAACTCTTAGCTCCTAACGGTATAAAAGAGAGACGATTATCTAGAGAACTTTCTACGGAGGTTGCTAGGTATACAAATCGAGCGGGACGGAAGATTGTTGGGTTAATTGACAAGAGCGTACAGCGCAAGGAGTTCCATGCTTGTGTTGTGATCCCGCCAGGGTACGGGGAAATGAAGACAGACGCTTTGATGTTGGCGTATTACCTGGCAAAAAATGGTTTTGTTGTGTTGCGATATGATGCGACTGATCATGTTGGAGAAAGCGAAGGAGACATACTCAATACAATGCTATCAACTATGGAAAAAGATGTTACTGGTTCCATAGATTATCTTAAGTCGACGTATCCAGATTTGCCCATAGGAGTTATTGCTACAAGCCTTTCTGCAAGAGCTGCTCTTCGGGCTTCCGTCAGTGACCGCAGAATACGATTTGTTATCGGTATAGCTAGTGTGGTGCACCTTCAAGCAACACTAAAGTCTGTGTATAAGGCTGATCTAGTTGCTGCGTATGAATCTGGCAAGATTCGTGGCACAGCAGATATCTTGGGTTTTAATGTGTGCGATGATTTCCTAGCGGATGCAACAAAGAACGGATTTCATACGCTTGAAGGAACACAGCAAGATCTTGCGAAGACAGCGGCAACAGTCACTTTATTTGCGTGCGAGAGAGACCCTTGGGTTAATTTGGAAGACGTTAAAAAGGTTATTGATAGCGATTCCAAAGCAACGCGTCAGATTATTGTTATACCCAGCGCTTTTCACAATATGTACGAGGATCATGCTACCGCACGAGATGTTTTGAAGAAAATTGTAGCGGGTACCATTTCGAGCATCAAGAAAATCCATTTTGATGCAGACTCAGTAGTTGAGCCAACAATTCGAGAAATAGCACATGAAGCTCGCTTGGAGCGGCAAAGGACACGCTTGATTTCACGGTTTGAGTCAACCGATAGGATAGGCTTCTGGGAGAAATATTTAACGAGTTTTAATCTCATTTTGAAGTCGGCTGATTTTCAAACTTTATTGCAAACGGTTGCAAAACAATTGGGTGATTTATCCGGAGCGCGTCTATTAGATGCGGGTTGTGGCAATGGTAATTTTGGGGCGTGGCTAATGCTCGCCAAAGATTATCATAAGTCTCTAAATCAGCCACTATTTTATGTGGGCATCGATTATGCCAACGCCGCCCTAATCGAAGCTCAAAAACGGTTTCAAGAAATTCAAAAAGATCATGCTAGTCGAAATGGATCTACACGTCCGTTAATAGAATGGTCATTGAACGTATGCGATTTAAATCGGCCGTTACCTTTTTTGGATTCTTATTTCGATAAAGTTTGTTCAAATCTTGTTCTGTCATATGTTGACGATCCACTTTTTACATTGATAGAGCTCCGGCGAGTGTTGAAAGTAGGCGGACATGTCGCCATTACAAGTGTAAAGCCTATGGGAAATTTTAGTCGAGTGTTTAACAACTTCGTTCGTTCAACAAATAAGGATGTTGACTTGCAAGAAGCACGAAAGCTCATTAGTAATGCCGGGACTGTAAGGCATAGAGAAAAAGAGGGTCATTTTCATTTTTATTCTTCTGAAGAATTGCTGCATCTTTTACAGCAGGCTGGTTTTGGCCAACTAGAGTCCAGTGCTGCATTCGAAGGAGATATAAATATAGCTAGCGGAATAAAGGTATGAGAATTTATTGCATTATCACAGCCTTTGCAAACGCCCTCACGTCTATAATTGTTGGGACGTTAGTGATGACAAAGGGGAAATCAGAAAACCTTTACAGGACATATGTCGCAGCATGCGTTTCTGTGCTCGCTTGGAGCTATGGATATATCTTGTGGCAACTCGCAGCTTCGCCCGAAAGGGCGATGCTGTTTTGCAAATTGTTAATGGTAGGAGCGATAGCAATTCCAGTTTTCTATCTACACCACATTCTTTTGCTTCTAGATGAAAAACGGCCGAGATTGTTAATAGGTTGTTATGTGTCAGGGTTAATTTTCATATGGGTAGTTCTTTTCACCAACTTACTGGTAGCTGGAGTGAAGCCTGAAATGGGGTTCCCTCTGTGGCCCATCGCAGGGAAACTCTATATTCCTTTCTTGTCTTTTTTTGGCGGTATTGCTTCGATTAAACTGTTCTTAATTTACTCGAAAATGACGACTTCTCACGGTACGCGGAAAAGTCAACTCGAGTATGTTTTCTGGGGGACAGTAATTGCTTATGTTGGTGGATCAACAAATTACCCTCTTTGGTTTGGAATTCCAATACCTCCTTATGGGAACCCTGGCGCTTCTATTTATCTAGCAATTACAAGTTACGCCATTCTTAAACATCGCCTTATGGATATTAATGTAATTATCCGTAAGACTTTAATTTATTCAGTTGTAATGGGATCGTTGACCGTGGTCTATTTGTCAATAGTGGCACTCTTCGCAAAGATTTTTGAAGGATTCGCCGGATATCAGACCGTTTTGTCGTCGGCGCTTGCAGCAGGATTAATTACATTCGGATTTCAACCTCTTCGAAAACGCGTTCAAGCATTCGTGGATGCGAAATTCTTCCGTCAGTATGTTGATCGAGAGGAAAAGTTGTATGAACTCTCACGCGAGGTCATCACGCATACGACGCCGGAGGCGATGGCGGGGGCGTTGATGAGGGTGCTGGGAGATACGCTGCATCCGAAATCGATGGGACTTTTCCTCCGGGCGCGCGACGGAAGCGGATTTGTCCTGGCATCGGGTTTGGGACAACAGACCTTGCCTGTCCGTGTTACCGAAGACAACGAATTGGCCGATTACTTTCGGGATCATCCGCAGCCCTTTGTGCAGGATCTGCCGAGCGATCTGGGTCAATCACGAAGCACGCGCGAGAAAACCGACCGCGGGAAGGCGGCCTGATGCGTCTTTACGCTCTCCCTTTTTCCGTCAGCGCCGCCGCTTACTTCATTCTTGGGTTGTGGGTCATCGTGCGGCAGAGGAGCCGGGCGCAGAGGCTTTACGGATTCTTATGCATCACCACCTGCCTTTGGCAGGCCACCTGGGCGATTGTGTTCGCACATCTTTCCCCGGAGCAGTCGACATTTTGGATCAGAGTCTGCTTTACCGGCATCGTGTTTATCCCGGCGGTCTTTTATCACTTTATCGTGGAGTTTACTTCTCCGGGAACTGAATCGAACCCCCTTCTCGTCACTTACCTATTTTCCACTTTGTTGGCGGTCTCCGTCTGGATCGACGGAATATTCCTTCACGGTTTTTACGCCAATCCATGGGGGCTGGCTCCGCGAGCGGGCAGGCTTCATCCACTGTTCGCATTGGTGATCAGCGCGGTGATCGTCCGAATATTGGTGCTGATTCGCCGTTTCCAGAAGCGAGCGGATATCACCGAATTAAAGAGACGCCAGTCGAAATGGGTGATGGCGGCGACCCTCTGCTACTGCGGCGGAGCGCTGGATATTCTGGCGAATTACGGGCTGCCGATCTTTCCTCTAAGTTTTCTGTTTCTTGGAACGGCGATCGTGCTCTTCGGCTACGCCATCCTGCGTTACGAGTTTCTGGCGATGGCGGCCCCGAGCGAGAGTGGTGACGAGCTGCGGCGGAGAGAGGCGGCATCTAACGAGATGAATCGTCTCGCCATGACGGCGGCGTTCCCGCTGGTGAGCCAGGGGGAACTGCTGGGCTATCTTCTGCTCGGCGAGAAAATGTCGGAGGAATCTTACAGCAAAGAAGATTTGCTGCTTTTGCGCATCATTGCCAACCAGGCGGCGCTGGCGTATCAGCGGGTGCGTTATCTGGAGATGGCCGTGCATGGCGCGCGCACGGAAATGCTGGGGGAAATCGCCGGCGGTTTCGCGCACGAGATCAAAACGCCTCTGGCCAACATCAGCCTGCCCGCCGAGTTGACGCTGATGGAATTGGCCGATCTGGAGAAGGGCGAGACAAAACTGGAAGATGCCTTACCGGAACTCAAAGCGCGGATGAAGGACATCATGCAGCAGGCGTTCAAGGCCAGCGAGAAGATCGAAGCCATCCGCCAGTTTTCCAAGCCGGGGCAGGTGAAGCTTGAACCGGTGGAGCTCGGCCGGATTCTCGAAAACAGCCTGGCCTTGCTGGATCATCTTCTGCGCAAGACCAATGTGAAGGTCAAAACCGAGTTTCCCGCAGTCATGCCGCAGATCCGCGGCGACGCAAAGCAGCTCGAAATCGTTTTCGTGAATCTGATTAAGAACGCGGCCGAAGCGATGGCCCACCAGCCGTCGCCGGGCCTGGCGCGCGAACTGTTGCTCCGCGGACGCGAAGAAGGCGAGTGGGTGGTTGCCTCCGTGAAGGATTCCGGCCCGGGCATCCGGCGGACGGACGTGGGTCATTTATTTGAGGCATATTTTTCCACCAAAGGCTCTGAGGGAACCGGCGTGGGGCTGTTTCTCTCGCGGCAGGTGATCAAAGCGCACGGGGGATCGATTGATGTGAAAAGTGAAGAGGGACAGGGCACGGAATTCATCATCCGCCTGCCCAAATATGTGGCGCAGAACCATCATGCAGCAGCCTAAATAAGATGCTTTTAAGATTATTGATCGTGGACGATGATACCAGCCTCTGCCAGCACTTGAAGAAGTTCTTCGAGCGGCAGAAGTATAAGGTGGAAACCGCCCACGACGGTGATCAGGCCGTCGAGGCGACGGGAACGTTTCATCCGCATCTGATGTTCCTGGATATCGGCCTGCCGGGGAAATCAGGCATCGAGGTGCTGCGCGAGGTGAAACGGAAAGACCCCTCCGTACGCGTCATCATGATCACCGGCCAGACGGAAGACGAACTCATGCGCCAGGCGCGCGTTCTGGGCGCCGACGATTACGTGACCAAGCCGTTCACGCTGGAATATCTTTCCGGCGAGGTTCTGGATAAGCTGCACAAGCAGCTGTTCCACGAGCTGCGCGCCACCTCGCAGGACCTGGCGATCGAGCGCGAGAAGGCCGAGCTCCTTTTCGAAAAAGTGAACGACGGCGTGATCCTCGTCGATGCCCAGGGGCTGATTTTCATGGCCAATCCCGTCGCTCGCGCCACCCTGGGATTGCCCGCGGACGCGAGTTCGATGAGCGCGCGCCAGGCGTTTGAAGCGTTCACCTGCAACCCGCCCGCCAACGGCAACGGGGCGGGCGAGGCTCGCCAGCCGTCTGGCGGCCCCGCGGACCGCCTGCAGCATCTCGATACGGAAAAGGGGGAACCGTTTGATCTCACCCGCGAGGTGCCGAAGACGCTGATCCTCGAATGCCGCGTGAATCCCATTTTTACGCCGAAGAAGGACCGCTTCGGCTACCTGCTGCTGCTGCGCGACGTGACCATGGAACGCAAGGCCGACACGGCCATGCACCGTTTTATCTCGCTGATCAGCCACAAGCTGCGCACGCCGCTGGTCACCATCCGCGCCTACCCGCGCCTGCTTTTGACGGAAAACGCCGAAAATCCGCTGACGGACTTTCAGCGCAACGCGCTGGAAACGATCGCGCGGCAATGCCGGCTGATGGAAGATATGGTCAACCAGCTGATCGCTTTTTCCAGCCTCGATCCGGAAGAACTGCTCTGCCAGCGCATGACCGTGTCCGAGCTGGTAACCGAAGCGTTGAAACTGATGCCGGATGAGATGAAAAGCAAGCTGAGCCAGGTGAAACCCGAGCCGAACCTCGAGCGTCTGTACGTGAACGTGGACCCGACGCTGATGCAGCATGCGGTGCGCAACATTCTTGAAAACGCTTTCAAGTTCGGCGCCAGCGAAGTGAAAATCGAAGGCGATATCCCGAACGGTCACGTCACCGTGCGTTTCTCGGATAACGGGCCCGGCGTTCCGCCGGAGGATCGCGAGCGCATTTTCGATCGCTTTTATCAGGTGGAGAAGTCGTTTTCCGGGCAGGTGCCGGGCGCCGGGCTGGGGCTGACGATGGTGAAGCAGACCCTGGAGGCGCACGGCGGAAAGGTCTGGGTAGACAGCCGCGTCGGGAAGGGCTCCACCTTCTCGATCCAGCTACCGGCTGCCAAGGGCTAAGAAGACGGCGAACGGACCGGGGAGTTTTACGCTCACTGGCTGGACTTTCTGGTTCGCTCGTGCACAGTTTTCCCCGTCAGAAGACTGACGGGACGTTCGCATCCGGCCTCGGCGGCCTCCAATACGTCGGGTCGGACCGCCGAAAGGCCGGCCGGATGATCACTGAAAACTGTGCTCATCTCGCTCACTCAGAAAGCCCCGCCCGCGAGCGATGCAAAGCGACACCGTGCAGGGCTAACGTAGGCCGTTAAATTTTCTAGCCATCGACGTACGGATTCGATCTCGAAGTGGGGCCGGGAATATAATTAACGAATTAAATAAAAGGGAGTCTTCAGAGGGAGGCTGCACGGGAGTGACTCGTGGATTTAGCCATGAAACCTGGACGTTATGACCCTGCGACAAATCCGTGATGGAGCAGGGTCAGTCCCGGATACAAGGCGACCCGCCGGTCTTCCGGCGGGGAAATCCACGCTGGAACGGACGGGCGGCCTCCCTCTGAAGACCTTACCTCAATGACCAATCCCATCAAGCTGAATCTGTGGGTCATGCCCAATGCGGGGTTTGACACCCGGCGCATCATGCAGCGCGAATTGGCGCTGTTCCGCCGCGAAAATCCGGGCTACGAAGTCCGCCTGACGGTCCACCCCTGGGATTTCGCCTGGGACCGGCTGATCGCGGTGGCCAAGCGCAAGGATTACCGCGACCCGCCGGACGTGATCCAGATCGGCGGTACCTGGAACACGACGCTGGCGGCGCTCGGGGCGCTGACCGAAATCACCGATTTTCTCGACGATATTGAGCGCAGCGACATCATCCGCCCGATCTGGAATTACAGCTACGAACCCACGCGCACCAAAGCCTATTCCTTGCCCTGGTTCATGGACGCGCGCGTGCTGTACTACCGCGAAGACATCCTGCGCGAGCTGGAACTGACGGCGGAGAACCTGATCACCTGGAAGGGCTTTCGCGATGCCTGCGAGCGCGTGCACAATTCGAAACTTGGAAAGCGGTATTTTCCCATGCCGCTGCCGGGCCAGAAAGAAGGCATTCTCATTCACGATCTGGCGCCCTGGATCTGGGGCGCGGGGGGGAATTTCCTCAGCTCGGACCGCCACATCGCCCAGTTTTCCGAACCATCCGGCCTGAAGGGCATCGATTTCTATTTCCGCATGATGGTGGATCACCTGATTCCGCTGCTCGGGCGCGATCGGCTCTACACCGGCGATTTCTTCTCCGGGCAGTTCGCCTTCCAGGTGTCGGGCGTCTGGCCGATCAATTCGTATTTGAATCCCGAGCATCCGTATTACCAGGCGGACGTGGCGAAGTATTACGGCGTGTCGGTTTTTCCGTCGGGACCGGCCGGCCAGGTCACGTTCCTGGGCGGCAGCAACCTGGCGATCGCCAGCACCTGCCAGCATCCCAACGCGGCCTGGAAACTGATTAAATTTCTGACGGGCGTGGAGTCCCAGGTGCGTCATTCGCGGCATATCGGCATGCTGCCCAGTCGCTACACGGCTTTTGAGAAGCTGCTCGCCGCCGCGCCGCCGCACGTGGCCGAAGTGTTCCGACATTCTCTGCGCGTGGCGCGCACGCTACCCTGCGCGGCGACGCTGGGGACGATCGAGCGGATTATCGGCCGGGCCAGCCAGAACCTCATCACGGCCGTGCGCGAGAACCGCTACGATCAACAGATTCTGGACGCGGAAATGGCCGCCGCCGGCAAAGAAGCGGATTACATTTTGAGTTTGTATGAGTGAGGCATGAAAGAGAAGCGCGCTTTACAGAAAATCCGGGCGGAGTTTCAAAAATTCCAGCTCGATGAGCCGCCGCGCGACGCGCGGCGGTGGTCGCTCATTCCCCAGGACAAGAACGACCTGATGTCGCATGCGCTTCTGTACCTGTGCGAGTGGATGGGGATCGACCGCGCGGCGATTTTTCTGCACGATGAAGCGCACGACAGCCTGATGGCCCGCCAGCTCGTCGATGGGACGGACGTGCTTCCGGGCGAGGAGGAAATCGCGCTCCTGGCCGATTCTCCGCTGCAGCGGCTGCTGGCGGGGAAAAAGGATTATCTGTTGTTCGACAGCCCGAATTATATGGCGTACATCCCGCTACGCGCGTTCGGCCAATCCTTCGGCCTCCTGCGCGTGGAAAACGTCCGGCGAAAGCACGCTTTCACCGAGAAGGAAATCCCGCTCCTTCAGGATTTCGCCCACGAGCTGGCGACCGCCCTGCGCGGTCTGGAAATGGCGGCGGCCGAGCGCGAACAGGTCGCCCAGATGCAGGCGCTGCACGAAATTTCCAATGCCATCTTCCGTTCGGTCCGCCTGGACGAGATGCTCAAATCGGTCGCCCAAAGCCTGATCCATCAGCTGGGGTTCGACCGCATCAAGATTTATCTGATCAACCGTGAGGGCGAGAGCCTGGAGAGCGCGCTGTCACTCGATCAGCGCGGTCAGGAAACCGTCGAGAAAGAGACCTTCCCGCTCAAGCGCGGGCTGCATCCGATGGTCGATCTGATCCTGGGCAAGACCGATGAGCGCATTGAGAAGTACCAGCGCACGATCGTGTATCTTCCGCTGCGCACGCGCGACGAGAACATGGGCGTTCTCATGGTGGACAACCTTCTCAGCCAGCAGGAGATTCCGCATGAGCAGATTCTCATTCTCACGGCGGTGGCCGGCCAGCTCGGGATGGCGATCAAAAATGCCCGGCTCTTCCAGGGCGTCGAGGAACTCTCCATCACCGACGGTCTCACGGGGCTCTATCTCATGCGCTATTTCAAGCAGCGCCTGAAGGAAGAGTTCTATCGCGCCGAGCGTACGCATGGGCAGCTCTCACTGATGATTCTCGACATCGACCATTTCAAGCGCTTCAACGATACCTACGGCCACCCCTCCGGCGACACGATCCTGGCCACCGTCGCTGAGCGCGTGCTGGCCAATGCCCGCAAAGTGGACTTCACCGCCCGCTACGGCGGAGATGAATTTGTGATCCTCTTACCCGACACCTCCGCCGACGAAGCGCTCCTTCTGGCGGAACGTCTGCATCAAGCCGTCTCCAGCGAGCCTCTGGTTCTGGCGAATAATAATTCCATTCATTTGACGGTCAGCATCGGCATCGCGACCTATCCGACGCACGCCTCCACGATCGAAGAATTGATCAAACGCGCCGATGAGGCGCTCTACTGGATCAAGTCCCACGGCCGCAATCGCATCCGCCTGTATTCGTTCGAAATCCCCGCGAAAATATAACCTGTAAATTGTTATACTTCTGCCCTGCCAACAGGCCTAGAAAAGACGTAGGTCTTTAAGACCAAATTATTTAGCCTTGTGACACATAGGATCGTTTACACAGGATTGGTAGAACCTATATTGGAATGACCCATGTGCGCTCATTTCGTCCTGGCTTTCGTTTCCTGCCTCTCGCAGGTCTTCTCCTCTTAATCCGGCAACCCGTCAGCGCCGCTTTTCTCGACAGCGGTTTCGGTGCGCGACCCGTCGGCATGGGCCAGGCGTTCACCGCCATCGCCGACGATTCCAACGCTCCGCTTTATAACCCCGCAGGTCTCGTCCAGATTCAGTGGAATGAATTAAGCGCCTCTTATTCCGATCTCTTCTCGGGGCTCACGCTGTATTCGGGCAACGATCAGGTCCATATCAATCAAAGCTACCTGTCCTTCGTGTCCAAACCCACGCGCCTGGGCTCGTTCGGCGTGTCGTGGTCCAATTTCGATACCACCCATCTCTATCGCGAAGACACCGTCATTTTGTCCTACGCCCGCAATGTCGGGGATTTCGTGCCCCTCCTGGACAATATGCTGGCCTTCGGCCTGAATCTCAAATACCTTCACCGCGGCTTTACGCTGGACAGCGCCACCAACAGCGATCCCGTTTTCGGCGGCGGGAGTACGGCGTCCGGCTACACGGCGGATGCGGGACTCCTGTTCAAGCCCGAAGAAGGACCCCTGCAGGGCTGGCGGATCGGTCTCACGGGACAGAATCTCACGCGGCCCAATGTGGGCTTCCAGGACACTGACCCGGTCGCCATGGAATGGCGTCTGGGAGTCGCCTACCAGAACCGCCTGGCGCCCTGGATTGTTCCGACGATCGATTTTACGCACTCGGACGGCGTCACCGGCGTCAACGGCGGCGTGGAAGCCTGGCTGTTTCACGACATGCTCGGCCTGCGGGCAGGCGGTAACCGCGACGAGGCCGATACCGGCCTCAGCTATTATCAGCCGATCAACAAAAGTTTTGGTTTCCGTCTGGATTACAGCTTCAGCGTGCCGTTTTATGTGGAGGGAACGTCGGGAAGCCACCGCGTGGCCGCGACGCTCTATTTCTGATGTTGCACCGGATTTACGTAGGGAGGAATTATCATAAAGGAGGACACAAATGAAGGAAATCAAGAAGTACATAGGAACCTTGTTGACTGCAGGGTTAATCCTATCCACCTCGTTGCCGACCCAGGCCGCTTTCACGAGCCAGGGGATCCAGACGAGGACAGCCACCGTGACGTTCAGCGCTGCCGGCACCGTCGCGATGACTGTTTCCATAAAGAAGATGGCGGATAATTCGGCTGCAGGAAACTTGGCCTGGACCACCGCCGCAGCAGGGAGCAATTGGACCAATTCGGATGACTATATCCAGCTGGATTCCACAATTACGGCCAGCAATGGCGGAATTCAGATCTACACGGATAACGTGCATGCCACCCCCGCCTATACGGGGACGATCAATGCCACCTCGCAGTCGCCGGCCGGTCTCGTGGATAACAATACGACCACGAAGGTTCTACCGCTGGCCTGGTCAATCAAAGACCTTACCGTCGGCACCACAGGTCCTATCAATGCAGAACCGAACAACAACGGGATCGTCAACCCGACGACGGATCCGAACGCGTTCCAATGGCTCTACTTCGAAGATAGTTCGCAGGTAGCCAACAATCAGCACGCGTCGCTCTTCGTTCCGGGAGATCCGTTCATTACGGTCGATAATTCCACCGGGATACACTTCGGTCAGTCAACCACCGAGTTTGGTGCGGCCGCTTCGCCGAACTTTATCTACGTCCAGGCGAATTTCGTTAATGCGCTGACGCCGGATACGTATTCGACGAATAAACTGATCCTGGAGGCGTTCACGCAGTAAGCAGCTTAAATCGCTCGGCGGGGAGGCAGCCGGTCAGGCTGCCTCCCGCCGGAGTGGTTTTAAAGGCTATGGAATGCTCTTGAATAATCGAGACCTGTACGGCAGAGTTCTTCTAGGGGCGCTGGCCATAGCCTGCGTCGAGGCTTCATACGTATCGGCGCTGACGGTAACGCCGGGACGCACGGAGATTCGTCTTTCGCCCGGTGAGAGTCACGGGGCCGTGCTTACCGTCGCCAATGAAATAAAAGAGGAATTACAGGTGGAAGTATCCAAGAAGGACTGGTTTGTGCTTCCCGAGAATAAGGATTTCAAGGTGGATCGATGGCTGCAGGTTCGGGGTCCGCAGAAATTTACATTGAAACCGGGTCAGAGCCGTACGATCCCGATCAAAGTGACATGCCCGAAGGGAGCTCAGGGGGAGCTGGTCGGGATGGTGTCATTTGAGTATCTCACCGATAATCCGGGGATGATCACGCCGATGATCAGTGTCTCAACTTACCTCGCGATCGCAGGGACTGAGAAGGTGGCCGGCGAGATCGTCGAACTGGGCGTGCACCGCTGGCGCGAGAAGCTGCAGGCAGCCGTGGCCATAAAATCCACCGGCAACGTGCATCTCCGGCCGACGGGAACGCTCACCCTGACTGACGATAAGGGAAAGGAAGTCGCCCGATTCCAAGTTCCCGTGGGCGAGCCGGCCTATCCGGGACAGGTGCGAGGCTATCTCGGACAGGGCCCGGACATCACGCTGGGGTCCGGGCATTATACGCTCAATGCCGATTTGACGTATCAAGATCTTCATCTGACCGGCAGCCGCGGTTTCAGCGTCGCATCGGATGGGCAAATTCAAATGGACAAGGTGAAATGAGACAGCGCGTCACTATCGCGGCTGGTATCGTCTTCGGGTTTGTGGCCGCCTTCACAGCGCCCGCCCGGGCGGCGTTTACCTCCGTCACGATCGTTCCGGTTTCGGCTGTTGCTTCCATTACAACGTCGAACGTTTCGACCGCGACACTGCGCATCGCCGCCGTTCCACTCCCTAACCAGGCCTTTTTCGGCAAGAATGTCGTTATTCCCGTCGAAGCGACGACCGATCCCCAGCCTCTGAATACAACCAATTTAAAGATCGAAATGCTTTATCAGATGGTGGACGCGAACGGGGCGGTTCTCAATCCTGTCACATCGGTTCCGATTCAATTCTCCCGCGATCTGACGAAACCGAACACGATCCAGGGCGCCGCGATCCTGAACCGCAGCGATCTCGTCGGAATCGAGCGCGGCGGGCAGCTCAAATATTACTTCCATGCCGTGCAGGGCGCGGGCTCTGGCGTCTTCCTGGGTTCGAGCGGTCTTGAATCCTCAGGCGCGGGAGCTGGGGCGTCTGCGGCTCCCTCCAACGCCTTCAATACCTCGATCATCAATACGCTCGATGTGGCGGTGACGCCGGCAGGCACCGTGATTACGCTGCCCGATCTTTCCGAAACCGATCATCCGACGGCTATTTCCTTTGCGCCCAACGTGGTCGCCTCTCCCGGAGACTTGTTTATCCGCCACGAGGATGAAACTACGTTCCCGTCGAATCTTGTGGGGATCCCGCCCGTCTCCGTCTATACCTTTAATCTTAACGGAACGTCCCTGACGCGCGAAGCCCAGCTCGTGATGAGTTATCCCGCCGATCCCAATGGGCAAGTCACGGGAACCCACTCCAACGGGACGGATCTCGCCATTTATTATCTGCAGCCCAACGGAATCTGGCGCATCCTCGGCGTCCCTCAGATCGACACGACACTTCATACCGTGACAGGAATGACCACGCATTTCTCAACGTTCGCGTTGATTGCCGGCGGATCGGTGGGCGCCGCTGATCTCCGTCCCCAGGAACGCATCATCACGCCCAATGGCGACGGCATCAATGACACGGCGAATTTCTCCGGCGTTGACGGCGACGTTCATATCTTTGATGTCCGCGGACGCCGCGTGCGAACGCTGCACGGTCCTTCGCCGGTCTGGGATGGCCGCGATGACGACGGTGGAATCGTGCCGAGCGGCGTCTACATTTATCAATATTCAGCGCAAGGTGAGCGTGTGTCCGGTGTCATCGGGGTGGCCAAGTGAGGAAGATCCTCCTCATCCTCTCCTGTGTAGTTTTGTTTTCCGGAATGACGCAGGCGGCTATTTTGACCGTCTTTTCCGATAACGGTATTTCCGGGACGAACCTCTTCACCTGGCCCGGTGGAGCGAGTGGTTCTATTTTTCAAAGCAGCGTAGCCGTCCCGTCCCTTACCGTGGCACCCGAAGGCAAATACACCATGCTTACACAGCCCATCTCGGGCGGGTTTGACGGCTGGGGTGTTTTCTATCTATCCGGGGGGAGACCCAGCAAAGTTGACCTGTCGCAGTTTCAAAATGGCGAAATTCGGTTCTGGTTGTACACCACGACAGCAAACATGACCCTCAGCTTTGAGCATCTCAAGTCGGGGGTGGATTGTCAGGGTAACTTCGGCACAACCTCGAAGGATTGTTTTGATTTCAATACCGTCTTAGGAGGGCTCCTTAACCAATGGGTGCTCGTCACAGTGCCGATGATCGGTCCAGGTTACTCGGTCGATATGAAGGATCTTTATTCGCCCTTTGAAATTACGGCGAATGTCGGGGCCACTTTCTACATTGATGACGTGCGATATGTCGACAGCAAGGGAACTCCTGTTTTTAACGTTGCCATTAAAAATGTCAGCAACCAGCAGCCGGCTTCCGTGCTCACATGGAGCGGTGGTCTGACGGCCAACTGGGTGAGGGCGGATCAATACCTGGAGTTGGCCGTTGATCCGTACAATAACCAGACCTGGGGCGTCCAGATTTATACCGATAACAAGGGCTCCGGCGCCAATCCGACGTTTTCCACGACGATTCCCGCCGGGAAGTCTGGATCTAATCCGGCGGGGCTCGTGGATATGCAGAAAACCAGCGCGACGCTGCCCCTGGCCTGGAGCATCAAAGCCGGAACTCAAACGGCGATCGCTGCTGAACCGGCCACGGCCGAGCCGAATGACAATGGACAAAACGGCAACCCGACTGATCCCCATGCCTTTCAATGGCTTTATATGGAGGATGCTCAAACCCCCGCCATTCCTTCCGAGAACACGAATCAGTTCCAGAACGGCAATTCGTTCGTGACGGTGCAGGATAATGCGGGAATTCACTTCGGACAGTCGGATTTTGAGTTTGGAGCGCAATACCCTCCGAATTACATCTATCTTGAGGCCAATTTCAAGAACGCTCTCACGCCGCAAACGTATCAGACCAGCACACTGAGGGTTGAGTTCTTCACCCCGTAAACCGTCCTCTGTGCCCGCCAACCCGCCTCTGATATAATCCGCCTTATATGCGTCGTGTCCTTTCCGCGTTTCTGACGGTATTTTTAGCTCTTTTTGTCTTCGCTCCCGTCTTCGCCGACCCCCTGGATGTCTCCAAAGGACCGTCTGTTCTGGTGCTCTACGATGGGCCTGACCAGGAAGCCAATCCGGGGCGCCTGGATGCGATTTATCTGGTCAATCTACTGGGACATTTCACCCTGCGTAGGAAGGCTCAATCGCTGGAAGAATATCAACCGGGGGAATGGCAAAAGTACGATGCCATTTTCACGATCGTGTATCAGCGAAAATATCATGTGCCCGACGTTTTCCTCAAGGACATCGCCCAGGATTCCGGAACGTTCTGCTGGCTGGCCAACCAGGTCGGTCAACTGGACCGGGTGGGCCTGCTGCGAAAGCATGGAATCGCCGCCGTCGGCTTTTCCGATCAGGTCAAACTCAACGAAGTCACGTACAAAAATCACAAGATCCCCAAGGGCGATCCGGAGACAAATTTTCTCCAGGTGACCGATCCCAATAAAGTGCAGGTCCTGGCAACGGTGGAAGGTCCTACGCACGGGCCGATGCCGTATGCCATGCAAAGCGGGAAATTCTGGGTTTTTGCCGATTCACCCTTCTCCTATTCAAATGAAAATGACCGCATCTATGTATTTTCGGATCTGCTGCACGATATTCTGGGCGTTCAGCATGCGGAGAATCACCCGGCACTCCTGCGCATCGAAGATATCAACGCCATGTCCAAGCCAGAAGAGATGGACGCAACCCTCCGGGTGCTGCGCAGGCACCACATCCCGTTTTCGTTCGGCTTCGTGCCGATGTACGTGAACCCGCAGGAACGCCTGGAATTCCGGATGTCGGACAAACCGGAGGTCGTGCATGAGCTGCAGAAATATGTCGAGGCGGGAGGAACCCCGGTGCTTCACGGCTATACCCATCAATACCGCGGCGTCACCACCGACGACTACGAGTTCTGGGATGACCTCTCCGACCGGCCCGTCCGGGGCGACTCCGAGGCCTTCGCCACCCGGCGCATGAGCGAGGCCATCAAGGAATCCATGGGGTTTGGAATTTATCCGCTGACCTGGGAGACGCCGCATTACGCCGCGTCACCCACCGATTACCGGGTCTTCCATCGCTTTTTTAATACCGTCTACGAGCGCCGGCTGGGCGGGCCCAGTCTCGATACCGATCAATCCTTTCCCTATCCAGTCATCGACCGCTACGGCCAATACGTGATTCCGGAGAGCCTGGCCTATATCCCCATCGACGACCAGCGTGTGGAACCCATTCTCGACTCGGCCGACGCGATGCAGGTCGTCCGCGATGGATACGCCAGTTTCTTCTTTCATCCGTTTTTAAAGCCGGAACTGCTCGAACAATTGATTACCGGGATCGAGAATCGGGGCTTCCATTTTGTCGATCTTCGCCAGTTCCCAAATGCCGTGCAATGCGAAGGCCGCGTCATTCAGACCGTGAACGGAACAGTGGAGATCGCCGGCAACGGTCATTATCTCAATCAATATATTTTTGGGCCGCAGGGGCAATCGGTAAGCCAGCAGTCCATCGAAGTCGACCCGAAGGCGCTCGTGAAGCAACCGGTCGAACTCGCGCAGGGGCAAACCTACGTGGCGATGCGGCAGGATGTGCCGGCGCCCAACATGCTGAAACGCCTGTTTCGCCTGGCCAAGGGGGACCTGTCCGGGCTTCAGCGCCGGCTCGGCCTGGCGCTGACCGTGACACGGGCGATCCGCAATCCCAACAAGACGATTATTCTGTGGAATTCCCAGGCGACTGGAGAAGCGGACACGGATCAGAATAGCTTTTTCTCGGCGTTCACCGGCCTGGGTTTTGACGTGGAAAAGATCGATTACACGCGCCTGGCTGACGAGGACCTGGGACCCTTCACGATGCTGGTGGTTCCCTGGGCGACGGCCCAGGCGCTGCCGCAGAACCTGGTGGACCGTATGGCCAGCGCTTTGAATGGAGGCATTATTCTCGTCACCGACGGTGAAAGCCCTCTGAGCCGCGCATTAGGCATTCAGCTGGGAGATCCGGCGACTGTGGATGTTCTTCAGGATCATCTTTTCGTTAATCAGGAAACGCGCTGGCCGGATAAGCCTTCCGTTCCATGGATTTCCGCGCCGAGCAGTGAAGATGCGGACGTCTATTATTCTGATCGTGATTCCGGGCACCCACTGGTCATCAGCCGCGCCCAACGGCAAGGCCATTATCTTTATTTCGCGCCGCTTTTTGATCCCATCACAGGTCAGGGGTACGCGCGCTTTCCCAATCTGCCGCAGATTCTGGTCAATGAGCTTCATGTGGCGCCTCTGGCGGAGCGCCAGGGCGCGGACGTCTACTTTGAACCCGGCTACCGGCCGACCATCAGCATTGAAGTTCTCGCCAAAATGTGGCGCCGCTTCGGCATCCGGGCGGTTCACGTGGGTGCGTGGCACAGCCGTGACAAGGTTCCGTATGATTACGCCCGTCTGGTGAAGGTGGCGCATCAGAACGGAATTCTCGTCTATGCCTGGTATGAGTGGCCGCATGTCGATCCATGGTTCTGGGAACGTCACCCGGCCTGGCGCGAAAAGACCGCTTTTTTGACCGATGCCCATATCGACTGGCGCTATCTCATGAACCTGCAGGACCCGCGCTGCCTCAAAGCGGTGCTTTCGGATATGAAATCGTTCATGACGGCTTATGATTGGGACGGCATCGATGTCGGAGAATTGACGTTCGAATCGCTCGAGGGACCGGATTCGCCCGCCGTATTCACGCCGTTTAACGACCAAACGAGGCGTGAATTCCAGAGTCTGGCGCATTTCGATCCGATCGAACTGTTCAAGAAAGGATCTCCGTATTTCTGGGAAGATAACGATGCGGGGTTGCAGGCGTTCTATCAGTACCGCCGCGAGGTCAACAGCCGGCTGCTCAAGACCATCCTGGACTACATCAATCGGCTGAACGCCCGGACGGATCGTCATTGGGAAATCATTGTCACGATGCTGGATGCGCTCCAGCATCCGGAGCTCAGCGATTATCTGGGCATCGACGTGCCGCACACGGTGAATCTTCTGAATCAGTACAATGCCACGATGCAGGTGGAAGATCCGTCTCAGGATTGGTCCAAGCCACCCTCGCGCTACGAAACTCTCGGGCAGCGCTACAAAAGTCTGCCGCTTAAAAAGCCCTTTCTCATCGATATCAATGTGCTCTCGGTACATCCGTCCAATCAGGTGGGGTTTGCCACCACGCTTCCAACGGGCGTTGAAATGGTTCAGCTCTGGCAGGAAGCGTCGGCGCAGGCGCCGCGCGTAACGATCTATGCCGAATCCACCGTCAACGAGCATGATTGGGAGATCATGCCGTTTGCCATGGCGGCCCATGCGGCGGTGAAGCGAGAAGGGGACGACTGGATCGTCAATACGCCCAACACGATCCGCCTCGATGTGGGCAAGGATGCGCGTCGCTTCCGGCTCGATGGATCGCCATGGTATTGCGCCGATAAAGGCGGCGTTTTCATTCCGCCCGGCGAGCATACGCTCAATTTTTCGCGCACCCAGGGGTCCCTGTTTGACTCCAGCCAGCTGGAGACGTATCTCCTGTCGATTTCGGGTGAATTAATGGGCAGCCAGCGTATCCGCCGCGGCCTGGATGTAGATTATGATTCGCCGGCGCGCTGCGCCATGGTGTTCAGCAAGCTGCCGTATAAGACCTACGTGGACGATGTTCCCACCCATCTTTCAGCCCTGCGAGGCGATGATGGTTACACGCTATTGGCGCCACCGGGCCGCCATCGCCTGCGCATTCTCTCGGAGACGCCGGTGCTTTACTTCGTCGAATTCACCAGCCTCGTCAGCGCGTCACTGATTGTGCTCTTCGGTCTGGCGTCGAGCGGGCTCCTGGCCATCTTGTTTCTGTTGATCACTCTGCATCGCCGCACGGCGCGGATTCGTCAGGCGTTCCGGAAGGTCTTCCGATGATTTCCGGAATTCCCATCGATATTCTTTTCATCACCAGCGTTCTTTTGATCTGGTTCATGCTGATGTACCAGTTCATTCTGGCGTTTTCGGGCTATCTCTACAGCCGTGAAGCCCATCGGGAACGCCGGCGGCTGGATGCTCACCCGGGGCCGCTGCCGCCGTTGTCGATTCTGATACCGGCGCATAACGAGGAAATCGTGATTGAGCGCACACTCAAAAGCTTGCTTGCCTCCGACTATCCCAGAGACAAACTGGAGATCATTGTCATGGACGATGGGTCCACCGACGGCACCGCTGCCATTCTGGACCATTTCACGCGGGAACATAAAATCGTACGCACCGTCCATATTCCCCCGGGTGAAGGAGGCCGCGGTAAGGCGGCCGTTCTCAATCGCGCTCTGACTCTGGCCCGCCATGAATTGATTGCCGTTTACGACGCGGACAACCAGCCGGAGCCGGGCGCGCTGCGTTATCTGGCGGCTCAATTTATGCTGAATCCCGATTTGGGAGGAGCTCTCGGGAAATTCCGAACGGTGAACCGCTTTAAGAATAGCCTTACGCGTTTCATCAATATTGAGGGGTTGAGTTTTCAGTGGATCGTCCAGGCCGGGCGCTGGAAGTTGCTGAAAGTGGCGACCCTTCCCGGCACGAATTTCATCGTCCGAAAGGCCGTGTTGAGCGAAGTGGGTGGCTGGGATGAAGAGGCGCTGACGGAAGATGCCGAGCTTTCGCTGCGCATCCTGGAGGCGGGCTATCGCATCAAGTTCGTGCCGTATGCGGTCACGTGGGAGCAGGAACCCGAGAACTTGTCGACTTGGTTCCGTCAGCGGACCCGTTGGGCGCGCGGTAATTTCTATTTGATGCGGAAATTCATGGCGAGCATCGGTGGGGCGAAAAACAAGGCGTTGGCTCTCGAGGTGTTCTATTTCCTCTGTCTCTATTATGTGTTTGTCGCGGCCATTCTCACATCAGCCTGGTTATTCGTTCTGGGACTTTTTGGCCTGATTTTTATTCCGGTGCCGGGGCCGTATCTGGAAGTCTGGCTGATGGCCTACCTGCTTTTTGTGACGGAGATTGTCCTCATGCTCTCGCAGGAACTCGGTGAAGATTCTTTTTCCAATATCCTCTACACCATAGCGATGTATTTTACGTACTGCCAGCTTTGGCCGCTGGTCGTGGCCAACGCTTTCTACCTGGAATACATCAAAGGGGCGGAGCGAACATGGACGAAAACGAAGCGCTTCAAACAAAACTAACCCATGCTGGGGAACAAGAAGGGAATTTTCGGATTTTTAAAACGCAGAACAACGCCGGCATGCGGACCGCTGCGATCCATATGCTGGGATGTAAACCAGCGATATCCCAAGGAAAGCCCGGCCCATTTCCACATCCAGTAAAAACCCTGGTCGGCATCCAGAATGGCGTCCCCCGCGAAGAGATTAATGACGGTTCGATGATAAAAAATGAGACGCTGCCCCAGCTGATGTTCGCCGCTGATTCCCAGTCCCGCTCCTAAATCAGAACTTAACGTCGTCCCCATCAAATCCAGCTCCCACAGATGCTTGCCGCGCTGAAGGCCCAGGTCGATGCCCCAATTCCACATCAGACCGGCCGTATCCGGAGCATCCGGGCTTTTGATTCGCAGGTCCTGATTGAAATGGCTGAATCCCATGAGCATTCCCACAAAGGCGTTCACGTCGGGATCGAGGTAGCGCGTGCGTATCCATGTGGTTTGAGCGCCCAACCCGCGGCGATTGGTGGCTTCGGCATAGCTGTCAACGTCGAGCATGCGCACGAAATTGAGTTCCTGGGGGACTTCCGGTGGTTTTTTCAACAGCTCCGCGGACAACAAAGTCGGCAGAAGAAAAATACCAATGGCAATATGGAAGGAGCGAGCCATGATCTTAATTCTTATCCCTCAATAGTCGGCTCGTTAAGACGCATTTCAAAGATTCTTTTTAGCTTTCGACGTCCGCTGCTGCTCTTCCACCACAATTCACGGTCTTTGGCCTGTTTCGCAGATTCAAACTGTTCAGAAAACAATAATTTGAATGGTGTTCGAGCTCTTGTCGAGGAAACTCGGCCTTTGTTGTGTTCTGCCAATCGTCTTTCAACATCTCTAGTGTATCCAACATAGGTTCTATTATCCTTAAGGCTCTGGAGGACGTAGGTGTAATAGAAAGACATCAATTAGGAGCGGGCCGCCACTTTGTGGCGAGCCTCGCTCAAATTTTCCTGTGGAAAATTTGAGCGGGTGATGGGAATCGAACCCACGTCTAAAGCTTGGGAAGCTTTCGTTCTACCATTGAACTACACCCGCACACGGGGCACATTATAGCGCGTTTCGTTTGCGAAGGAGAGCTCCCGATAGGGTCAAGCCGGGACCCGCGCCCAGGCTGACGACCAGCGTCCCATCCGGAATTCGAGCATCGTGAAGAATATTCTGCCAGATCACAGGCAACGTAGCCGACGACATATTGCCATGTTCGCGCAGGACGCGACGGCTGGCGGCCACCTGAGCCGGGGTCAGCTGCAGCGCGCGCTCCGTCATTTCGATGATGAGAGGACCGCCCGGGTGAATGGCAACGATCGCGCCCGGCTTCTCCACTTCCCAATCAAATCCCGCTTCCCGCATCAGAGAACTGACAAAGCGTGGAAGCGCCAGCGCGAATAAAGGGGGCACCTCTTTGGAAAGCGTCATGTTAAAGACGAGCGGGCCAATCGACCAGCCCATGGTATCGCTCGACTCCGGAATGATTTCGTCTCTCACGTGAATCAATTCAAAAGCGTCTGAGGTTCCGACGCCCATTTCGTCCGAGCCCGTCCGATCGAGTTGATATTTGATAAATCCGTCCGCGAAGAGGCTTTGAATAACAAGTTGAGACGCGTCGTGGTTCGTGGGATCCATGTGAAGGCTGCAGAGTTCTGTATGGACGACGTCCACCGAGCCGCGGGTGCGGGAGGAGGTGGCGAGAGCCGCGGCCATCCGGATCGCCGGATGGGCCGCGTAACAGCCCATGTGGTAAGCATGAAGCACCTGCGTCTGGCGACCCCACCTCCGCAAGGACACGAGCCGCTGGGCGCCGCTCGGTGCGCAATATCCTGTGCAGGTGACGTGGACAATAGAATCAGGCGCTGCAGCCAGGGGCGGATAGAATCGCTCAAAAACGGCGCGCACGGCTTGATCGAAGAAAGCGGTCTTTTTGGCCACATCCGATCCGTCTAAATCGAGAAACTGGGCCTCGTGTCCTCGAAAGGCGATCTTTTCCGGGGATGCGCTGTAGCGGTCAAAGAGAGCACGCAAGGTCTTCGGTGATACGTTCCCGGATCGGGCATGTGCTTTGATCAACTCATTCTGCAATGTCTCCTGGGGTGATCGGAAGCGAGGATGCAGGGTTTGGAATCCACGGATCAAAATGGAACCGTTCGGCCACGGAGCCGTCCGGGTCCTCGTTTGAGGCGCAATCGTGGGACTTGGTGTGGTCATCATGGCAACGCCAGAGATTTAACTTGAGGCCGGGTGCTTTCGGTCAGCCAGCGCAGCGCCACCGGGAAAATTTGCAACCCGGACACCAGGACTCCCTGTAAAAATCGGCTGTTCATCGTGGCACGAAGAAAGTTTCCGATCATCAGCGAACGGGCGAAATCTTTATGCCACACCGATTCATAAGCCTCGGGGACGGATCGATCGGCTTGTGCAAAAGCCTCTGCCAGCCGCCTGGAACCCAGCAGGCACATGGCGATCCCTTCTCCGACAAACGGATCCACGACGCAGGCGGCATCTCCGACATACAGGGTAGACTCTTTGGCCAGCGTTTTTATTCCCATCACCACAGGCCCGATGGATTGCCAGGGCGTCACGCGGCGCGCCGAGGCAAAATGTTTTCGGAGAACGGGGTTTAAAAGCACCCATTCACGCAGTACCTGGTCCGGAGACGGCCCGAAGGTTTTAAGAGTTCTCTGAGTCGTCAAGGCACAGACATTGACGCGCGCGCTGTCCTCTCGAACCAGACCCACATAGCCCCCGGGCACCAAATCCAATTCCACTTGGTCCGAAATCCCCGATACATCTTCAAAAACAGCCTGAAGACCGTAATACCGCCTCACCCTTCCCTCTCCCTTAGGGAGAGGGTGGCTGCAAGCCGGGTGAGGCTTCCGACCTGTCGCCACTACGGTCCATGCAGCTCGGTCGGGCGCGCTGAACCCATCCTGTCCTTCGAACGTTTGTACGCCAACCTCCTGCGCCCGCCGCCAAAGAAGCGCGTCCAGTTTCTCTCGTGAAAAAGAAAGGCCGAGCCCGGGCAAATCGGACTGTGCCAGACTCCCCTGTGGCGAGCTGATCATGACCCGGCGCACCGGCCACGCTCCCGCGGAGCGGACGTCCGTGAGGACGCCCAAGGCGTCCAATTCAGGGATCGCCTCCGGGCTGATAAATCCACCGCATAGTTTTGGGCGTGGGAAGCGGTTTTTTTCGTAAAGACGGACCTTCATCCCTTGCTGGGTCAGACGGATCGCAGTCGAGGAACCCGCCGGGCCACCCCCGATGACGAGGACATCGCTCATATTTTCTCGCCGGCAAGCGTCAGCCGGTAACCAAAATGCGTATACACCTTCAGGTATGAAAGCCCTGCTTGGCGCGCCAGATTTTGCAGTTCTTTTCTCGTGAAGGCGCGCTTCACGGAAAGCGGCGCGTCGTTCTGAACGATCGCATGCGCCCCGCCGAGGCGCGTCAGCATCCAGATCCATGCCCAGGCGCGGCCGCTGCGCCATAAATCGTTCATGATCATGCCCCGCTGGGTGAAGCGATCGCTTTTGGCCAGCAGATCGACGACTTTTTCGTCCGACAGATGATGCAGGCTCAAGGAAGACAGGGCGTAGTCGAAGGGTTCATGAAAATCCGGCAACTGCGTGATATCGCCGTGGGAAAATTGGATTTCAGGATAGTCCCGTGAGGCCTGACGAGCGTAATCGAGCACGACGTTGTTATTGTCCACGCCGGTGATCTGTACGTCAAATCCCCGGCGGCGGCCCCAGCGCACGATCGCGCGCGGGATATCGGCGCCGCCTGTTCCCCAATCGATAAATCGGATGGTTTGTCCCTCAGACCAGTAGCGTGAGAAGCGTTCCAGGTGCCAGAGCGTCGCGCTGACGCCGCCCAGATGCGCATTGACCGTCTCCAGCGCGGACAGGATGCTGGCGGCTGTCGGTGGATCCAGGACCTCCAGATCCATGCGTTCCGGTTCTGTGGATCGTTCTGCAAAAAGGAAACTCATGCCCCCGATTGTAGCACGTGGAAAATGAGCTAAAATTACACTCGTGAATCCGCTTAAACCCTATAGCCATGTGATCTCGGAAGGCATCGACCGGGCGCCGGCGCGGGCCATGCTCAAGGGCATCGGCTTTACCGAAGAGGACATGCACAAACCCTTCATCGGCGTGGCGAACACATGGATCGAGACCATGCCCTGCAATTTTAACCTGCGTGAACTGGCCGCCAAGGTCAAGGAAGGTATCCGCGCGGCCGGCGGCACGCCGTTTGAATTCAATACGATCGCCATTTCTGATGGAGTCACGATGGGCACCGAAGGGATGAAAACCTCCCTCATATCCCGCGAAGTGATCGCTGATTCCATTGAGCTGGCCGCGCGCGGTTACTGCTTTGACGGTCTGGTGTGCCTTTCCGGATGCGACAAAACCATCCCCGGGACGGTCATGGCGCTGGCCCGATTGAATCGGCCCGGCCTGATGCTTTATGGCGGTTCGATCATGCCCGGTCGGTTCCAGGGTCGTGACGTGACGATTCAGGATGTTTTTGAAGGGGTGGGCGCGGTCAGTGCGGGCAAAATGACCCAGGAAGAACTCCTGGATCTGGAGGCCAATGCCTGCCCCGGTGCGGGCGCCTGCGGGGGTCAGTTCACGGCCAACACGATGGCGATGGCTTTTGAGTTCCTCGGCATATCGCCCCTGAACGCGAACAGTGTACCCGCGGTGGATCCTAAGAAAGATCAGGTCGGCTATGAGGCCGGTCAGATGGTGATGGAACTGGTTCGCAAAAATATCACCACCCAAAAGATCTTCACGCGCGACGCCTTCCTGAACGCCGTCACGGCGGTGGTGGCGTCCGGCGGCTCCACCAATGCCGTTCTGCATCTCCTGGCCTGCGCCCACGAGGCGGGGGTCAAGCTTTCGTTGGCCGATTTTGAACGCATCAGTGCGCATACGCCTTTTCTGGCCGATTTGAAGCCGGGGGGGGCGGTTTGTCGCCGTCGATTTATATAAAGCGGGGGGCATCGGTCTTTTGGCCAAGCGGCTCCTGGAGGGGAAGAAAATCAAAGGGAGCTGCCTCACCGTGACCACCCGGACGATCGGGGAAGAAGCGGCGAAGATCACCGAAACGCCCGGCCAGGAAGTGGTCCGCCCACTGGATCATCCATTGAGCCCGACGGGCGGGCTGGTGATTCTCAAAGGCAATCTCGCGCCGGAAGGCGGCGTACTCAAAGTGGCAGGCCACAACTACAAAACGTTTACCGGTGTCGCGAAAGTTTTCGATCGCGAAGAGGACGCTTTTGCGGCGGTTCAGGCGAAGAAAATCAAACCGGGCGATGTGGTCGTCATCCGCTACGAAGGCCCCAAAGGCGGCCCGGGCATGCGCGAGATGCTGGCGGTCACGGCCGCTATCGTAGGGGAGGGACTGGTGGATCAAGTTGCTCTCATGACCGATGGTCGCTTCTCAGGGGCCTCGCACGGCATCGTTATAGGCCATATCGCGCCCGAAGCGGCTGTGGGTGGGCCGATCGCAGCCATTCACGATGGCGACTCGATCACAGTCGACGTGCCGCGCCGGAAGTTGACCCTGAATATTTCTGCCGCCGAATTGAATAAGCGGCTCCGAAAATGGAAGCCGCGCAAGCCGCCCTACACCTCCGGCGTCATGGCCAAATACGCCCGAGCGGTGTCGTCCGCCTCCGTGGGCGCCGTCACGAACTGATCGCCGTGGATAAAGCCGAAGTCGCGCAGGTCCTCGAGGAAATCGGGTCTCTTCTTGAATTGAAGGGAGAGAATCCTTTCAAATCTCGAGCCTATCATAACGCCTCGCGCATTATTGGCGGGCTGGATCAGGATCTGGGTATGCTGGTTCGTGAGAAGAAGCTCACCACCATCAAAGGAATCGGCGAAGGGCTGGCCGAGAAGATCCAGGAATTGTGGACGACCGGCAAATCGTCTTACCTGGAAGAACTGCACAAAGGCTTACCTTCCGGCTTGATGGACATGATCCGCGTTCAGGGCGTTGGTCCCAAGCGCGCCAAAATTCTTTACGACACGCTCAAAATCAAGGACATCCCGGGGCTTGAGAAAGCCGCGCGTGCGGGAAAGATTGCGACGCTGGAAGGCTTCGGTGAGAAATCTCAGGAAAATATTTTAAAGGGAATTGCATTCCTGGGCGAGCATGCCGAGTATCACCGCTACGACGAAGCTGTTTGGGCTTCAGAGGCTGTCTTGAAAGCGCTCAAGCAGGTGCCGGGAATAGAACGGATGTCCGTTTGCGGCAGTCTCCGCAGACATCGGGAAGTGATCCGGGACGTCGACATTCTCGTGAGCGGAAAGAAAGGTGATGCGATTCTCGAAAAGTTCGTGAAGCTCCCTCAAGTCGAGCGGGTGCTCGGGCAAGGGGACACCAAGGCGAGTGTCCTTTTGAAGCAGGGGATTCAGGTGGATGTCCGGGTTCTTGACGATAAATTGTTTCCATTCGCCCTGCACTATTTCACCGGCTCAAAGGAACACAACATAGCGTTGCGCCAGCGCGCTATTGAACGCGGGTGGAAACTTTCCGAATATGGTCTTTTCGACAAAAACGACAAGATTTTCCCGTGCAAAGACGAAGCGGATATTTTTAAGAAGCTCGGGCTGGCGTATATCCCGCCGGAAATGAGGGAGGATCGCGGAGAGATCGAGGCGGCTGAAAAGGGGAAATTGCCGAAGCTGATCGAGCCCGACGATATCCGCGGCGTGTTCCATGTGCACAGCACCTGGAGCGATGGGAAAGCCTCGCTGGAGGACATGATCCTCGCCGCCGATAAACTGGGCTGGGACTACGTGGGTATATCGGATCATTCCCGTTCAGCCGCTTATGCCAATGGGCTGACGGAAGACCGTGTTCTTGAGCAGAAGGCCGCTATCGAACGTTACCGCAAGAAGTTCAGGATCCATATTTTCTGGGGCACGGAATGCGACATTCTCAAGGACGGATCGATGGATTATCCGGAGAAAATCCTTGGGGGTTACGATTTTGTCATCGCGTCGGTCCATTCCAATTTCAATCTGCCAGAAGCGGAGATGACGAAACGAATTATCAAAGCGATCAAGAACAAGCATGTGACGATTCTCGGCCACATGACCGGCCGCCTGCTCCTGGAGCGCGACTCCTACGCGGTGAACACGCCGGAGGTCCTCTCGGCGGCGGCGCAGGAGGGTGTGGCGGTCGAGCTCAATGCGAGCCCGCACCGTTTCGACATCGATTGGCGTAATCTCCCGCTCGCCCACGAAAAGGGCGTCAAGATCAGCATCAACCCGGACGCGCACAGCGTTGAGGGGTTGAAGGTGGTCCCCTTCGGTGTCGGCATCGCCCGCAAAGGCTGGTTGACCAAAGACGATGTGCTGAACACCATGCCGCTAAAAGAAATCACAAAATGGTTAGGTAATGAATAAAGTCGTCACTCTAACGAAAGTCAGAAATCCCCCCAACCCCCCTTTGAAAAAGGGGAGAGTAAGGGGGGATTTGAAGTCTGCATTCGTCCAGAAGTTGTTGCCCCTGCTGCGCAAGCATTGGCCGCATCCCAAGTGTGAAGTAAATCACGAGAACCCGCTGCAATTGATGGTGGGCGTCATTCTGTCAGCCCAGTCAACGGACAAAACCGTTAACGAACTGACGCCGGCTCTCTTTAAAAAATATCCCACGGCCAAAGCATTTGCCGAGGCGGATCCGCTGGAGCTGGAAAAGATGATTTACCGAGCGGGGTTTTTCCGGACGAAAGCTCGCAGCGTGATGGCGGCCTGCCGTATGCTGGTGGACAAGTTTGGGGGCGTCATGCCTAAAACCATGGAAGAGCTGCTGGAGCTGCCCGGCATCGGGCGTAAGAGTGCGAATGTGATTCTGGGCGCAAGTTATGGGATCGCTTCAGGGATCGTGGTCGATACGCACATGATCCGGCTGTCGAATCGATTCCAGCTCAGCCGGCTGGACGACCCGGTGAAGATCGAGCAGGAATTGTGCAAGGTGGTCCCGAAGAAGGACTGGGTCTTCTTCTCCCAATCCATGGTGCTGCACGGGCGCTACATCTGCCAGGCCAAAAACCCGCGCTGCTGGGAATGCCACCTGATCAAAATCTGCCCGTACACGGACAAAGTGCTCTCGCCCCGTGTAGACGAAAAAGCCCCGCCACGCGAAACAATCACGGGGATACCGATCCGTGTGAGAGAGTGAGGAATCAGAGTTCAGTGGGAAGAGTTCAGCGGGAAGTGGCTGAACTCTGAACTCTGTCAACTGCATTCTTATCCAGCAGATTCAGAACATCCTCAAGACTATGCCGGATGCCGGTGAAGGTAGGGGTGTCTTTCAGCGTGTAGGCGCTGGCTTTTGATTCGCGCAGTTCCATGACCAGATCCAGAAAATCTTCCGGTTTGTCGCTTTCAAACGCCAGCACAAATTCCTGATCATCCAGACCATAGGAATACGTCGTGTTAATCTTGACCGATTGGTATTTGTGGCCTACCGCGATGTGTTCTGTCATCGCCTCCTGCCGAGTTTTTTTATCAAGCGCGTACCAGGCGCGGGTCTTGATGAAAGGGTAGACGAAGACGTATTTGTTCAGTCCGGGGACGATCTGGAGACGATTGCCCTCTTGCCCTTCGTGCTGATGTTCTTCAACGTAGATCGATCGACGCGTCATGGAAAGGTACGAATAGGGCTGCGAAAGGTACTTCCCGAGTCCAGTGTTCAGCAGTCGCGCGGTCATTTCTTCGAAATCGTCGAGACGGTAGCTGACGCGCCAGAAGAAAAAATCCGCATCGCCCCGCACGCCGACCAGGCTGTACGGCAAGTTGATCATGCGATCCCGGTAGGATTCCGCCACTTCGCGAAATTCCGTTTTCCCGCGCTGGCGCTCCGAATCGCTCAGTCGCCGCCAGACGGGGTCGAGTTTGAAAAAGGGGAAACTGACGAACTGCTGACGGTCGGGAATGATTTCCATGAACCAAATTATACAATACAACCCCTCACTCCACCCTCTCCCCTTTCGAAGGGGAGAGGGAGTCAGGGTGAGGGGTTTTTACTATGAAGACCGTCGTGAAATCCGCCGAAATCACCTTTGCCGAGTACATGGAACGAGCCCTGTACGGGCCGCGCGGCTATTATGCCTCCGGTGTCGCCAAAAGCGGCCGTGCCGGGGATTATTTTACGGCACCCGATGTCGGGCCGACTTTCGGACGGCTGCTGGCCAGTATTTTTGTCCAATGGCAAAAACGAATGGATCGATCCCCTTTTCATTTGGTCGAAATGGGCGCCGGCGAAGGCGTCCTGGCTGAAGGAATCGCCAAAGCGCTGCTGGACGACTGGCGTTCCGAATCCCGGACGTTCCCTTACACGGCCATCGAGCGTAGCCCAGCCCGGCGGGAATCTCTGCAGTTCGTGCGCAAGCTTTTCAGCGACTTCCGCATTCTGCCGACGCTGCGGCCACTGATCGCCGCCCCGGTCTCCGGTTGTTTCTTTGCCAACGAACTCGTCGACGCCCTGCCCGTGCACCGAGTCCGTTTTCGCCAGGGACGGCTGGAAGAAGCTTACATAACCCCTCACCCTTCGCCCTCTCCCCTTGCGAAGGGGAGAGGGAGGGGTGAGGGGAATCTCCAGCAAGTCTGGGGGGCACCCTCTACGCCGAAGCTGCAGGCCTATCTCGACCGCCTCGGGCTCGAGCTGCCCGAGGATTACGAGACGGAAATCAATCTCGCGATGAACGATTGGATCCGCGAAGTGTCACAGAGTCTCAGTCGGGGCCTGGTGGTGATCATTGATTATGGCCGGCCCGCACGCCAGTACTATGCGCCCGAGCGTTCGGAAGGAACTTTGCGCGCCTTCCACAAACACCGGTTGGGATCCGATCCCGTGTTGCCGCTGGGGTCTGATCCCACGGACATTACCGCCGATGTCGACTTCACCAGCCTGGCGCTGGACGCCCGGGAAGCGGGGCTGGAACCGCTGGCCTTCATGGAAATGGGTTCGTTTTTGATGCTAGGGGCTGAACGCCTCGGGCCGGAGGCCCTGCGCTCTGCGCGCGGTCTTCGTTATTTAGTTCATCCCGAAGGACTCGGGAGCGCATTTCACGTGCTGGTCCTCGGGAAAGGACTGGCACCGGAAGAATGGGGTTTTGAACATAATCGATTAGCTCGTCTGGGCTTGGAGGACACGCATGGTGAACGTCGGAGATAAGGCGCCTGCTTTCGACTTGATGTCGGATGAAGGGCGGCAGGTCCGGTTGCGCGATTTTGCCGGCAAGAATCTGATTCTGTATTTTTATCCGAAGGACGACACGCCGGGCTGCACAAAAGAGGCCTGTGCGTTCCGTGACGATGGGTCCGCTTATTCAAAGAAGAACGCGATGGTCGTGGGGGTGAGTCTGGACCCTGTAAAGTCCCACCAGTCGTTCAAGAAAAAATACAGCCTGCCATTTCCTCTGCTCAGCGATGAAGGCGCCGTCGTCAGCAAAGCCTACGGGGTCTACAAGAAGAAAAGCATGTTCGGCCGGAGTTACTGGGGAATCGAGCGGTCGACTTTTGTCATCGGTCCCGACGGCCGGATCAAAGCCATTTTCCCGAAGGTCAAGGTGGATGGGCACAGCGATGAATTATTGGCTTTTCTCAACTGAACCGGACAGTTATCCCTGGCAGAAGGTCGAGTCGGAAAAGACCGTCCGCTGGGACGGTATCCGCGGCGGCGCCGCGCAGAAATACATGCGCTTAATCCGACCGGGCGACCTCATTGCCGCCTATCATTCCGCTCCCGAAAAAGCCGTCGTCGGCATCGCAGAGGCGCGCAGCGTTTCGTATTCTGACCCGACCGTGCCGCCCGAAGAGAAAGATAAGTGGCATGTCATCGATGTCGGCTGGAAGCGCTGGCTGAGCCGCCCGGTCCCCATCGCGCAGATGCGGGCGTCTCGTGCGCTGTTGCGGATGAAGTTTCTCATCATGCCCCGGTTGTCGATTTCTCCGGTGACGCCAGCCGAGTGGAAAACCATCCTTAAACTCGCCGGCAAATAGCATGATTCATGTCGAGGCGCTGATCTTCGATCTCGACGGAACCCTGATTGATTCCACCCGCGATCTTACCGCCTCCGTTCAATTTCTCCAACGCCAGCTCGGCGCGCAGGTTAGCAGCGAAGCGGACGTGGCGTCGTTTATCGGCGACGGCGTCGTCCGCCTTCTTCAACGAGCGTTGCCCGGGCTCGAGGGGCGGGCGCTGACCGACGCCGTGGCGCGCTTCAAGCGTTACTATCATGTTCACAGTCTGGACCACACCCGCCTCTATCCAGGCGTCGCGGAAATGCTCTACCGTTTTCGGGACAAAAAGCTCGCCGTGGTCACAAACAAACCGGAGCGTATCTCCCGTCGCATCCTGGGAAGTCTGGGTGTTCTCTCACGCTTTCGCGTGGTACTGGGAGGCGATTCCATGCGAAGCAAAAAGCCGGATCCGGAGGCGATCCTTTTCGTTCTCAAAACCATGCAAATCCTCGAACCTCGATCCGCGGTGGTGGTCGGCGACAGCTCCAATGACGTTCGTGCGGGCCGGACCGCGGGAACCCTCACCTGTGGAATATTATCGAATATCGGGATTCCCGGGGCTTTAAAAGCCAGCCGGCCGGATTTCACGGTTCTCAACACCGCAGAATTGATGCGAATTTTCAGCTGAAATAAACACGTTTTTTCAAACCTCACAAAATTCTCAACACGAGGGACCAATTAACCTCTCTTAAAAACCAAAACGCCTCTATTTTTAGGCAAAACTAATCGTTACACGTATTTTACTTTCCTTTGATTGATCTACCCTATACAAGGGGGTCGTGACATCCCGAACTATCGTCTCACTCTCCGACGGTCAGACCCTCCTGCGGCGCGCCTTCACACGCGCCTTATCCCTCGTTGTTACGTTCTCACTGGTCTCTCCTGTTTTCGCGTCGTTTGAGGAATTGCCCACGGGAGCCCGGGCCGCCGGTCTGGGTGACGCGTTTACAGCCATTGCAGACGACGTGTACTCGACGTATTACAACCCGGCGGGGCTCGTGCAACTGCACCGCTCCGAATTTACCGCCTACTACTCGAAACTGTACGCCGGCCTGACCGACGGTTCCTCCATCGCGCGCTCGTTCGTGGCGTACGGCCATCCGACACAGACGCATGGAACGTTCGCCTTCAGTTATCTCTCACTCTCTCTCGCTGGTCTGTATTCAGAAAGCACGTACGGCCTGAGCTACGCGCATTCGGTGGGCGAAAAATTGAACCTGGGCGGAACGATGAAATTTCTGAATAAATCATTTGGCAGCGATACCTACACGCAGAACGCCGTCAATTCGGATACGGGCCAATCACTCGGGGCCCCCGACCCTCTCTTTGCTCAGAATGGAACATCGAAATCCGCCGAGAGTTTTGACCTCGGCGCGCAATACCGGCTCTCGCGTATTTACGGTCTTGGATTTTCGATTCTCAATATCAATTCACCGAACATGGCTCTGTCCACGTCCGACACCGACAAGGTTTCAGCCGTCTATAAACTCGGCATCGCCCGCCGCACCAAGACCTCTTCCGTCGACGTGGAAATCTCCCAGAGACAATTCACGGGTTCGGAGTACCGTCTCAACATGGGCGCTGAGCGATGGTTCACCACCGGATTCGCCGTGCGCGGCGGGCTCGGTTTCGGCCAGCGTCAATATCAAGTGACCTCCGTCGGATTTTCTTATCGCTGGGATAGCCTAGAACTGGGGTACGCCCTGATCTATCCGCTGACGGGGATCCAGGGAACGTTTGGAACGCATCAACTGTCGATGACATTCCGATTTGGAAGGAAGAATTAACGATGGCGAAACACTGCTTAACAGCGCGGTTTCGGAACCTGCTCAGATTGAGCGATTTTACGATGAATTTACAACCTCTTTACAACATTGTGATGCGAGCTTTACAGATTCGCTTTACACTTAATAAGGGTAATCAGATGCGCATCGCCACTCTCATGCTGATGAGTATTTTGGCCGCCGGGACCTTCGCGACGCCTCGGGTTGTCCACGCGTGGAGCTGGGATGACGATGAAATGGCCACGCAGGACGAGCTGGACGTTCAGTTGGCGGGGTACCGCAAGCGCGTCGAAAGCGGCATTTCGCTTCAAGAACGGATAGTTCTACTGGACCGATTGATCAAGCTTTTCCAGCTTCATAAGCGCGATACCAAGCCACTCGAAGAAGAGCGCGCCCAAGTCTTGTCGGATGAAAACGCCATTCAGACGGTGAGCGAAATTTCCCGGCAGAAATCGCAGACGCTATTCCAGCAATCCTTCGACCTTATCCGTCAGGGCCAGTACCGTGAGGCGCAGTCGAAATTAATCGATGCGGAGCATCTCAATCCCACCGACAAGATAGTCACTGATCTCCGTCAAAAAGTGGACGGCGTCGTCGTGATTATTCCCGAAGCGCCGACCGATGCGACCAGCGGCGACCTCGTCAAGCGTGGCATCGAGCAATTCGTGCAGAACGAGCCGTCCAAGTCGCTCAATTTTCTGATGTACGCCCAGCAGAAGGCGCCGGATAACAAGAACATCCCAGCGCTGGTGGAACTGGTCAAGAGAACGTTCCCGAACGAATCCTCCGAAATCCTTGACGCCCGGCTGAACTTGATCGATCAGAAACTTCAGCGGGCTTTGGAAAAAATTTACTCGGGAGAATATCTCGATGCCGCCAAAGAGTGCCAGGAAGTACTCGATCTGGAACCCGAAAATGCCCTGGCTCTGACCCGCCTCGGCTCGGTCTACTACGCGATGGGTCAGGTGAAGCAGGCGCGCGTCTACTGGAAGCAGGCCCTGGCGCTGGATCCCAACAACGACGTGCTCAAGAGTTTCCTGTCGCAGACCAGCGCCGAAGCCGATCGCGCGCCGTCGCAGGCGCTGACCTACAAGGTCGAAAAAGGCGACACGCTCATGACCATTGCGGAAAAGATTTACAAAAATCAATCGTACTGGCGAAAACTTTATAACGCGAATAAAGCGTATCTGAAGAACCCGTATCAATTAGTCGTCGGGCAGGTCCTGGTGATACCGCCGAGCACGAATCTGGGGACACGTTAGGCATGAAAACGAAGTGGATTCTGGGAGCCGCGGCACTGGGGTTCCTGTTAATCGCCGGAGCACAGAAAACCTTTGCCAAGTTTGAGCAGGAACAGCTGGCGTTGGAGTCCCAGCTGCAGGAACGGATTGAAGGAATTCTCTCCAAGACCCTGCCGCCCAACAGTTATCTCGTCACCGTAAAAGTGGAAATGGAGGACAAGGCTCCGGCCGCCTCCGTGCGCTCGCAGACCGGAGGAGGGGAACCGAACAATCCTTTCCTTACCAAGAACCGTTTCATGCTCCCGGGGGTACCGCAAAAGAGGGAATTTGCCCCGCAGTCCGCGCCGGGAACCAATGAGACGGTCGTTAATGCTTTCTCCGCAGAAACACTCGTTCGTCGTATCGTCATTTCCATTCTCGTTTCGGAGGACGTGAGCGAGGATCAGATTCGTTCGCTGCGCGATATTATCAGCGGCAGCATTCCATTCAACCCTCTGCGCGGTGATGAAATGGACATTCAGGCCTCGCCGCTCCTCAAGCGTGCATCCGGGAATACCGCCGCCGTGGTCGCGGCGGCCGCAGATCGCGCGGCCGGCCGCTCCGGTGGTTTCTTAAGCGGACTGTCTGACCGCGCGAACTTACCTGCACTCATCCTCATTAGTGCGCTCCTGGGAGCCGTCGTCGTTTTTCTCGCCTTCTTGTTCGGCCCGGTACGCGCTTTCCTGAACCGGCTTCTGGCCGTCCTGCCACGCGTCGGGGAGCAGGCGGCTTATACCGTAACCAATGCGCCGGCCAAGCCGTCGACCGGACCCGCCGGCGTCGCCAATCCGATCAATGTGACGACACGCACGAACGGCGTCAATGGCCATGGCAGCGACGAAGGGGCTGATATGCCGTTCCGGTTTATCCGCGAGGATCAGCTCAGCAAGTTGCCCATTCTCTTCCGTCAGATGCCGCCGCCGCAGTGCGCCCTCGTTCTGGCCTATCTGCCTCCGGAATGGGCCAGTCATGTCCTTGCCGGTCTTGATACGGCGGCCCAGACGAACATTATGAAGGAGCTGAGTCAGGCGCGTGAAGTACCGGCCGAGGCGGTGAAGGAAGTGGAAGCTCAAATCAAAGCCAAGCTTCCCTATCTGGTCGGGGGCGCGGACTGGATCCAATCGGTTTATCAGCTGACTCAACCGCAGACTCAGCGTGTACTCCTCGGCACGCTCAATCAGCAATCTCCGGAACTGGCGCAGGCCCTGCGCCGGAAGACGTTCTTTTTTGAAGATCTGGGCATCGTGAATGCCGGCGCGCTCCGCCTGTTATCGCAGGAAATTGGCTTCCCGACCGTGGCCTTGTGTTTAAAAGACGAAAAGCCTGAGGTCCGTGAAGCGTTGCTGCGGAAGCTGCCGCTGGCGATGCGCGAAATCATTCTGCAGGAAGTAGAAATGGCGCCGAATGACAAAGTAGCCGTCGCCGAAGCCAAGGCGCGGCTGGTCAGCGTCGGCCGGCGGCTGTTGCAAGAAGGACGTATCAGTCTGCCGGAGAGAAAATGATCTGGAGAGGTAATTTATGGATTGGATGACACCGCTGGGCTATTTGATCGGACTGGGCACCGTCGGGTACGTGCTTGTTCAGGGCAACTCCGTGGGTTTAATATTGAATGCCCATGCCATTCTGCTCGTGTATGGGGGCACCCTGGGCGCTACCCTGCTCAGCTACCCGGAATCCGTGATCTTTCAGGCCCTGAAGGCGGTACGCATTTTTCTCTTTCCCGGCGATCGCCCGGGCGCCAATTTGGTCATTCGCTTGATCATGCGTCTGGCGGAGAAAGCCCGCCGGCAGGGCATCGAAAGCCTTGAAGCGGACCTGCCGCAGGTCCGGATACCGTTTCTCGCCAATGGGCTGCGCATGGCGCTCGATGGTCTTCCCGTGGACCTGGTCCGCAGCAATCTGATCAAAGAAATCCGGTTTTCCCGAGACCGCCATGCGCAGGTCGCCAACGTATTCCGCAGCATGGCGTCCTACGCCCCGATCTTCGGTCTGCTCGGAACATTGGTCGGCGTGGTGCAGGTCTTGATGACGCTCACCGATCCTAAGACCATCGGGGCGTCGATGGCGATCGCGATGACGGCCACGTTTTATGGAATTTTTGGCGCTAATTTTCTTTTTCTGCCCATCGCGGGCAAGCTCAACGTGTACGCGCAGGAAGAAGTTTTCCTTGAGGAGCTCATGATCGAAGGCATCCTGTGCATTCAGCAGAACGAAGTGCCCGCCCTGGCGGCGCGGAAACTCCAGGCGTTCGCGGAAGCCCACAAGCGCGATCAGCTCCAACCGAGCGCTGCGACTCCCGCGCAACCGGGAACGGACCGGAGAGCGGCGTGATATGGCCCCCGATTTAGGCAAACTGGGCCCGATTTTCGTCGAGCGCCGCAATCAGTTCATCTGGCTCACGATCTATTCCGATCTGATCACCAACCTGTTCCTTCTTTTTCTAAGCTTGTACGCCCTCTCATTTATCGGGCCGGATGCCATGTCGGATGCGATGGCATCGATGAAAAACCGGCTCGAATATTCCAAAAAGGCCGCGCCGTGGTACCAGGACATCGCGCATCAGCTTAAGATGATTTCCAACAGCGACGCGCCGATCATCGCGCGAGAAGACCGCCTCGAAATGGCGCTTCCGGACGATGTCCTTTTTGCCGTCGGCTCCGGCGATCTCCGGGACCAGGATCAACTCATCCTGCACGCACTGGCGCGGGCGCTGAACAAGGTGCCGTATACCATTTTGATTGAAGGCCATACGGACAATGAGCCGCTGCGTCCGGGCAGCCGCTACCGTTCCAACTGGGAACTGTCGCTGGCGCGCGCCATGTCGGTGGTCCGTTATCTGATCGACTACGAAGGCCTGTCACCGCATCGCGTCGGCGTGGCCGCGTTCGGGGAATATCATCCCCGCCTGCCGAACGACACGCCCGAGCACCGCGCGGCCAACCGCCGCATCGAAATCAGTGTTCTGCGCTATGAGTGATCTGGACGACCCCATCGACGAATCGTCTATTCTGACGCAGGGAAGAGAGTACGATGCCACCCAGCTGTGGATCATTTCCTACAGCGATTTTATGACCATCCTGATGATCTTTTTTCTTATGCTGTTCGCCCACCGCATCTGGGAAAAAAAGGTCTCATGGGAGGCGGAGAAGGTGGCCCAGCTCCGCGCCGCACAGGAAACCCAGAAGGGGATGATCGAACGGCTCACGCGGTTGGCCAATGTGGACGTCCAGGCCGAGCGCATCGATATTCATCTGCCGGACGCTCTCCTGTTTGAATCCGGTCATGCGGATCTGCGAGATTCAGCCACGTTCCTGCTCGGAGAAATCGCCCCCGAGCTGAAAGCATTTAGCGGTGAAATTGTGGTGGAAGGTCACACGGATGATCAGGCGCTGGCCCCGCACGCAGCCTTTCGCTCCAACTGGGAGCTGTCCGTCGCGCGCGCCTTCAGCGTGATTCGCTGCCTGACGGACGAGGGTGTTCCACCGGAGCACCTGTCCGCTCGCGGTTATGGACCCTACCGACCGCGCGTGGCGAACGATTCTCCGGAGCATCGGTCGGAAAACCGGCGGATTGAAATCGTGCTGCTCAATCCGCAGAAAGGCACCTAACCGTGCCGCGTAAGTGGTTCTTCATCATTCTGGCGATCGTGGTCATCCCGGTCAGCATGACCTGCTGGAAGATCGTTCAGTATTCCCGCGAGTCCAAGACGCAGATTTTTGAGCTCCACCGCCATATCGTTCACGCGCTGACCCTCAATACCGACAATTATTTCGAACAGCTGAATATGCGCCTGGCGTTTGGCCCGCTCCTGGCCCGGACGCATCAATGGGGGGAGCAGGTCGCTATCCTTAATAACGCTTTGATGTCCAACAATGATTTTGCCTGCGTTGCGTTGCTGGATGTCAGCGGCAAGGAGAAAGCCAAGGCGTTCCATACGGCGTTTCCCTTCCTGTCCGCGCCTCTCGATTATTCCACCAACCCGCTATTCCGAAAAGTCCAGCCCAAGCGCAACGCGGACACCGGGTCCGTTTACGAGCGCAACGGCCAGTCCTTTTTCGATGTCCTTTATCCGTTGGAAGACGGAAGCTGGCTGTTGGTGTCCGTCCGCTGGGAAGCGTTGAAAAAACTTTTGTTCGACCAGAAGGTCGGCCTGCGGGGCTATATCTGGCTGGTGGATGAAGCGGGGCGCGTCATCGGTGATTCACTCGACGTGCATACGGGGGATGTCACGCTTCCACGATGGTCTTATTTCAAGGACCGCCTCGACGATCAATCCGCCTGGGAGGGAGAATTTGAGGATCCCTACGGGGTCCCCTCCGTCGGCGCCAGCCAGTGGGTCACGGGCTCGGGCTGGTTCGTACTTTCCGCTCAGCCGCAGGCTGAAGCCTACGCCAAGATGTGGCAGTTGCGCAACCGCGCCTTCGGGTGGATGTTCTGCAGCTTCCTCGGCATGGGGATTTTCGGTTATTTCTGGGTGAAGCATATCAGCCTCCCGATTACGCAGCTGGCAGCGGGTGTTCATAAGGTGGCCCAGCGTCAGTTCGACGAAAAAATTCCCGAGAATTTCGGGCTGGAGGAATTCCGCGCTCTCGGCCAGGCGTTCAACCAGATGACGGGGGAGTTGAAAAAATACGAAGCGATGCAGGTCGAAAAGATTATCGAGGAGAAAACCACGGTTCAGTCCCTGCTATTCTCGATCCGCGACGGAATCGTCATGGTATCAGACAAGGGCCACATCATTTTTGCCAACGAGCCGGCCAAACAATGGACCATCGATGTGGCGGGCCGGGGTAAAGCTTTTGACAAAGCCTGGGAATCACTTCGGGAATACCCGCCCTGGACCGATGCGCTGCTCCCGGTGATCGATAACGAAAAGGAAAACGCCACCGAAGAGTTTGAATTTCCCGTGCAGGGGCGGGCGCGCTGGGCGCGCGTCATGGCCCAGCAGGTGCTGACCGAATCCGGGCGGCGAATCGGCGTCATGATTGTCATCCGGGACATTACGCAGGACAAGGAACTCGATCGCATGAAAGAAGACTTTTTTAACGGCATTACGCACGACCTGCGGACGCCGCTAGCGGCGACGATCGGTTATCTGGGGTTGTCCGAACTGGAAGTTCCCGAGACGGCCAAGGAGCTCGGCAAATTAGTGGGATCCGCCCGTCAATCGGCCAAGCGCGCGCTGAGCCTGGTCGAGACGATTTTGTCCCTGGCCCGCCTGCAGGCCGGTAAGCTGACCATCAACAAAGTACCTGTGCAGGCGCAGGCGATCCTGACGAAAATCGCCGGCGACCTCGCGTTCCACGCGCAGGCGAAGAAAATCACCTTGTCGTTCGAATGTGAGGATCCCGGCCTCTGGGTCAGCGCCGACGCCAGCATGATTGAGCGCGTGATCGAAAACTTGACCGGCAACGCCATCAAGTACACCATGGAAAACGGCTGGGTCAAGCTCTCTGCGCGCGCGGTGGAGGGAGGCATTGAATTCGCGATCCGCGATAACGGCCGCGGGATTCCTGCCGAGGCGCTCCAGAAACTATTCGGAAAATTTCAGCAGGTCAAAGCCGAGGATCGCTCGGTCGGGTTTGGTATCGGCCTTTCCTTCAGCAAAGGCATTGTGGAAGCCCACGGCAGCTCCATCGAAGTCGAATCCGAAGTCGGCAAAGGCAGCAAGTTCTACTTTATCCTTCCCCGTATCGCCGCGCCTGTCCAGGCCGCGGCGTAACCTAGCTGCGTCGGCCCGAGGTGTTCAGCGCCACGGCGTCGCGGATGAGAGCTTTGAAGGCGGAGTCGTCCAATTTGTCGCCTTCATGCAGATCGATGGCCCGCCGGGCGTTGCCTTCAAGGCTGGCGTTGAATAGTTTCGAAGGATCCTTCAGCTGAGCCCCCTTGAAGAATGTCAGCTTGACCACGTTCTTGTAGGTCTCGCCCGTGCAGATCATCCCGTCGTGATACCACACCGGAACGCCTCTCCACTTCCACTCTTCGGTCACCCCGGGGTCGGCCTGTTTGATCAGAGAGCGCATCCGGGAGAGCGTCTCGCCGCGCCAGTCGCCCAGCTCCTGGATCCTCGCGTCGATCAACCGGGAGGGGGATTCCTTTCTCTGCGAAACGTCGTTCTTCCTCTTTTTCATAGGGGTTGAAATGGTCGGGTTGAATATAGCAGATCCGGACCGGGGCCGATTTTTTGTAATCTTTACAGCGTGAGTTCCAACCCGGCTTCTTTCAAACCGATCGTCACCACGGACCGCCTCGAAGCGTTCAGCGACGGTGTGTTCGCTATTGCGATTACCTTGCTGGTCTTTGGGATTAAGGTGCCCGTCGTCTCGGGGGTGGACGTCAGTGCGGAGCTTCGACACCAATTGCTCGCTCTTTGGCCGTCTTACTTAAGCTTTGGCGTCAGTTTTACCATTATCAGTATCTTCTGGATCGGGCATCACCATATGTTCCGACTGATCAGCCGATCCAATCGAACGCTTTTGTGGCTCAATAATGTTTTTCTCATGTGCGTATCCTTCATCCCGTTTCCGGCGTCTCTGATCAGCCTCTATGGACGCGAGCGCATCTCGATGATCCTGTATTGCGGGACCACTATCATCACGGGGATTGCACTCTATATGATATGGGCTTATGCGTCGACGGGAGGCCGGCTTCTCTATGCAGGCATTCCCAAGCGAGTCATCCAGGTCGCCGGCTGGCGCATTTTAGGAGGGACCTTTTTCTATGGGGTCGCGCTGGGGCTGGCGTTTGTAAGTTTGACCGCCAGCCGCATTCTTCTCGTCTTCATCCCGCTCTTTTATCTGCTCCCCAGTTCAATCGATCCACATATTGAAGAATAAACGATCGGGTCCTGACCCAGCGGACCTTATTCCAACTCCCCGAGGTAACCTGCACGGCCTCTGACCTGTCTAATTATTTAAGGGAGGACTCTATGGAAACCAGATCGATCCTTTGCAGGGGTTTGGCGGCCGTCATTATGGCTGCTGGATCACTTTATGCCAATCAGACACTCATCGGTCAGCCGGCTCGCCCGCTAATCATCAAGTTCGACTTTGCCAAGGCGGACCTGAAGCTCGGGAAATCAGCGGAAAAGGAATTTGCTGAGCTAGCCGCGGAATTGAAGACGTTTCCCTATGCGAAACTCGAAATTGACGGTCACACTGACGCCATCGGACCGCAAACGGTGAATGACAAACTGTCGATGGAACGCGCGGAGGCCGTACGTCAGCACTTCGTGACGCAATACGGGATCAACTCGGATCGGATTGTGATTGTCGCGCATGGCAAGCGGCTTCCGCTGGCTCCCAACACGACACGCCTGGGCCGGCAGGAGAATCGGGCGGCGATCGCCCAGGTCTATCGCCTGGACGCTGGAGAAATGCTCAGGGCTCACAACCTCTGAGCGGTGCATGGGTTCCGGGCCTGTGGTCCGATACCGACTGATGAATTCGCTCGCTTTAGGGGGTGGAAAATGGTACCTTGCGTCGAAGACAATGCCCCAGGCCCCCCAAATATCGCAAGCGTTTTACCAAGCCCGGACCCAGCAAAAATGAGCTGAAGGTCTCCCGCGGCGCGTCCGAAGAGCAGCAGAAAGCGCGGGCGGGTACCTTGCGCGAGCGGTTTCCCGACGTCAGCCAGCTGCAGCTCGATCTGCGGATGGAAACGGCAACAGGCGCGGTGCTGGAGAAAAACCTGCGCGTCATCGACCGGGATGAGACGCTTCTGTTGGATGTTCCCTGCCAGGGCGCTTGCGGAAACGGCCTGTTCCTGCTGAAGGATGCCGTCGAGACCCTGCTGCAGGCGCATCAGGAAAATCGCGAAGGAATGGCGATCTGCCAGGGTGTTTCATATATGGATTCCAAGCTGCCCTGCGGTACCAAGCTGTATTACCGCATTCAAGCGTCGTATTAGTTTTCGCTCGTGCCAACCCCCACAGTTGACTCCCCATCCAAAGGTCTCTGGCCCCTGCTCCCACGCGACGTTCTCTTCGGTAATCCCGAGCGCATAAGCCCCGAAGTCTCTCCGGACGGGCGCTATCTGGGTTATATCGCGCCGGATACGAAGAATGTTCTCCAGGTCTGGCTGCGTACAATCGGAAAGAACGATGATCGCGTCCTGACGCAGGACCCGAAGCGGGGAATCCGTTCTTTCTTCTGGACATACCAGCCTTCCGTCCTGGTCTATCTTCAGGATTCGGACGGCGACGAGAATTTCCATTTTTACGCCGTGGATGTGCAGAGCCAGCAGGTTCGTGATCTTACGCCTTTCGCCGGAGTGCGCGCGCAGCTGGTGGCGATCGAACCGGATGTTCCGGATCAGCTGCTGGTAGGGCTGAACCGCCAGGATCCGAGGAAACACGATGTTTACCGGCTCCATTTGAAAACCGGGGAAACAGTTCTCGTCACGGAAAATCCGGGCAACGTCATCGGATGGGCGGCGGATGCGGCTCTCACGATCCGCGCGGCGCTGGCGGCCCGGCCCGATGGCGGCCATGAATTGTGGCTCAGGCAGGCGGCGGGTGATCCCTGGAAGACCGTTCTGGCCTGGGATCCGGACGATCAGGGCGCACCGATCGATTTTTCAAAAGATGGAAAGACCCTATATGTCCTGGGCAGCCATAACGCGAATGCGCAGCGGTTGCTCGCAATGGACACGGCCACCGGGCGGGAAACGGTGATCGCTGAAGATTCGGAATACGATGTCGGCGGTGTATTCATCCATCCCACGCGGCGTGTGATTCAAGCGGTTTCCTTTTATAAGGACAAGCTCGAGTGGACGGTGCTGGATCCCGCGGTCGCGGAGGATTTCAAGACGATCGAGCGGGTACGGCCCGGTGAGTTCCATATTTCGCGGGGGGATCTGGACGACCGCTTGTGGGTTGTTTCTTATGTCGTCGATGACGGGCCGGTGTACTACTATCTTTACGACCGCACCACAAAGAACAGCGAGTTTCTTTTCAGCCAACGGCCTTCGCTTGAAAACCTGCCGCTCGTGCCGATCCAGCCGATTTCATTTTCATCACGTGACGGGCTGACGCTGCATGGCTATCTGACGGTGCCGCCAGACCTCATCCGGCCTTCGGCCACCTTCTCCCAGAGGGAGAAGGCCCCCGGCTCAGATGTAGGCCCTCTCCCCATGGGAGAGGGTGCCCGTAGGGCGGGTGAGGGCCTGCCCACCGTCCTTCTCGTCCATGGCGGTCCCTGGGCGCGCGACCGCTGGGGATTCAATCCCATGGTGCAATGGCTGGCCAATCGCGGCTATGCGGTTCTGCAGATCAATTACCGGGGATCGACGGGCTATGGGAAGAAATTTTTAAATGCGGGCAACCGGGAATGGGCGGGGAAAATGCATGATGACCTGATCGACGGTGTGCAGTGGCTCATCGGCCGGGGCATCGCTGATCCGAAGCGCATCGCCATCATGGGCGGATCCTACGGTGGCTATGCCACGCTGGTCGGGCTGACGTTCACGCCGGAGGTTTTCGCCTGCGGCGTCGATATCGTCGGTCCGAGCAATATTATCTCGCTGGTCAAAACGATCCCGCCTTACTGGGAGCCGATGAAGGCCACGTTCGCCCGCCGCGTCGGCGTTCTAGAGCGCGATGAGGAATTCATGAAATCCCGCTCGCCGCTTTTCTTTGTGGATCGCATCGTCAGACCACTCTTGATCGGGCAGGGCGCTCACGATCCGCGCGTGAAGCAGGCGGAAAGCGATCAAATCGTGGAAGCGCTGCGCAAGCGCGGGAAGCCGGTCGAGTATTTAGTCTATGCGGATGAAGGGCACGGATTTGCCCGGCCGCAGAACCGGACGCATTTCTACGCGAAGGCGGAAGAATTTCTCGCTCACCATATCGGCGGACGCTTCGAGCCGATCAAGGAAATACCGGGTCACACCGCGCAGGTGCGTTGAAGGGCGGGAAACCGTCGTTCAGCTAAGTGGAAGGCGCCGAAGAACAGCGCGGTGTACATTAGATCTCCGAAGAAAGTCCCCTGGAAAAACGGAAGAGCCGCCGTATAGCACGCCATCAGCCCCTGCCAGTTTTTGGGGTAAAGATTTTCGAGCCACCAGACTCCGAAATTATTCACGACAAAGAACAAAACCGACGATGTCACAGCCGCCGCCATCGTCACGATAGCCGATGAGCGGTTACGGATCGCCCACCCGATGCAAACGACCAGAGCAAAACAGAAGTATTGATACCACATGTGGGGATAAAGACCCAGCACGATATCACTGAGGAATAAAGTTCCCAGCGGAACGGCGAACGCCGCGCGGCGCGTTTGAAAATGCGCTCCGCCGAAAAGCGCCATCGCCGCGATGGGCGTAAAATTCCACGGGTGGGGGAGAATCCGTAAGAGCGCGCCCGCCCCCATCACGCCGAGCAACGAGAAGAATCGTAGTTTCATCGCGGCTATTTTACATTTTTTTCTTGACAGGCTCGCGCGTGAAGGGTTTATAATCCTCCCAGTTCTTTTGAACATGACGGACAGCGGCGAGCGTTTTGAGACGCGAAGCCAAGACCCCCCAGACACATCGGGGGTTATGGAACTCCGGTGAAATTCCGGGACTGCCCCGCAACGGTGAAAGCCCGATCTACTGCCCGTCATCATAGTTGTAGATGCCTTCGAGGGAAGGTTGGAGATCGCTGCAAAACCAACCCGACTTTTTTCGAAGTCGGGTTTTTTGTTGAGTCAATCCGACCCTCCTTTCGTTGATACAATCACGAAAGGAAATTCATTATGAAAAGATTACTGCCTTGCTGCATGCTGTTGTGGACTGGATTGATGTCCGCCGAGGTTCGCGCGGAAGTGACCATTATTCAGGCGCCCGCCGCCGATGCGGCTCCACCGACGGTTTCATCGCCTACGGTGACCACATCCACGGAAACGCCGTCCATCGCGATTACGGGAGAAACCAAAAGCGCCCCGTCGCCTGTGGCGATGACGACGCCTCCGGGCGGTGGTGTATTCGTCACCCTGACGCGCACGGCATACCATGTCGATGCGCTTCCCACCAGCGCGGAGATTGTCAAACCGGAGACTTTCCGGAAATACGATGCGCAGAACGCGGGGGAGGCCATCGCCAACCAGCTGGGCGTTCAGGAACTCCCGACCAATGCCGTGGGCGGATTGTCCACGTTCATCAATGCCAGCATCCGCGGGGCTTCCAGTGCGCAAACGCTGGTGCTCATTGACGGGCGTCCCATGGAAGGATTTGCGCTGGGAACACCCGACCTCTCCGAAATTCCGACCGAACAGATTGACCACATTGAAATCGTTCGCGGTGGCGCCTCCGCGCTGTATGGTCCCAATGCCATTGGCGGCGTCATCAACGTGATCACCAAGCGCGCGCAGTACAACGGCCTGCCGATCAGCCATGTGGGCTACGAGGGCGGTTCGTACGGGCGGCAGGGCGTCACGCTGGATTTTGGTTCGCGCTATGGACCTCTGGATTATTATTTTTACGGTGATAACAAATGGATCAGCGGTTTTCGCACCAATTCGGATGACCGCCAGCACAACCTCGGGGGCAATTTCGGTGTCTCCATGGGAAAAGCGGGAAAAATCCTGGTGGATATATCCAGTTATCATAACGACGCGGGCATTCCAGGCGAGAGCTGTGGGCCGAACGATCCATTCTGCTTGACCGGCATTCCTTTGCAGCCCAATGCCTTCAATAATAAGGATGAAAAACCGGCTAGCTCGCCCGATGCGCGTCAGGTTGTGGATACAAACTATATCCGGACTTCGTACCTGCTCCCTCTGCCCGCGGACAGCCTCCTGACGCTCCGCGCCTTCGGGATGCAGCGGGAGGTAGCGTTTAACGATGCGAGCGATCCCAACCCGTTTAACCAGAGCGATACGGACAGGCATGAACAGAGCAAAGGTACGGAAGCGCAGCTGGCGCTGCCGTACGGTCTTTTGTTGGGGGGGAATTTCCTGCACGACCGCGAGGACAATACCGACCTTCTGACGCCGGCCAACACATTCATCCGATCTGTCGATAACTGGGGGGTTTTCGCACAAGACACGTTCCAGCGCGGATTTCTGACGCTGATTCCCAGCGGCCGCTATGATCACAACAGCCAGGTGGGTGAGTCCAAAAGTCCCCGCGTTCAGCTGATCGCGGATGCGACAGACTGGTTACGCTTCTCGGGTTCGGTGGGACATTCGTTCCGCGCGCCAACTCTGGATGAGCTTTACTTCGTGAGCCCCGGCTTCATCGGCAATCCCAATCTATTGCCCGAAAAAGCCTGGACGTATGACAGCGGATTCGAGCTTCACCAGGACTCCGTGAGTTTTCAAGCCACGTACTTCCGCGCGAATGTGTCGAACCTGATTCAAGCGGTGCAGTCCGATCCCAACAACCTCAATTCCCCGTTTGAATCGGTGAATATCGGGACCGCCCGCCGTCAAGGTGCGGAGGTCAAAATCAATCATGTCCTCAACGAGTACTTTCGTGATTCATGGAACTATACGTACCTTAACAATATGGGAATCCCGGCGGGATTTGACCATTATGTGCTCCTGGAGTTCAGCCCGCGTCATACGGCCAATTACATCGCCACGATCACTCCCGCCCGGAAGTGGTCGATTGATTTAACGGCCCATTATGAAGATTCGCGGTATTCGGGTAATGATGGGACAGGCAGCAAGCTCGGCTCCGAACTCCTCCTGGGCTTCCGAGTCACCTATCAGTGGCGTCAGATGGAAATGTATATTGGCGGCAATGACATTAATAACAAACGCTACGAAGAAGAGCCTGGCTTCCCTCTGCCCGGGGCCACGGCCTTCGGCGGTATCCGACTGCGGTTATGGGGGTAGGAGCTCCGGGTTTGTGATATAATTTTCGCCGTGCTCACGGCGGAAAAAAACGTCTGGGACCTGATCAAGGAAAATGCCACTTCGTTAAAAACGCCTTACTACCTCCTCGACGAGTCGCAGCTTCTAAAAAACCTGAAAAAGATCGCGCGGGTGCGTGAACTTTCCGGCGCGAAGTCCGTTCTGGCGCTGAAGTGTTTTTCCACCTGGTCCGTATTTGATCTCATGCGCGATTATATGGACGGCACCACGTCGAGCTCGCTCTTTGAAGCGCGGCTCGGCCGCGAGAAATTCGACAAAGAAGTTCATGCCTACAGCGTGGCTTTTTCCGACGATGAAGTCGCCGAAGTTCGTTCCTATGCGTCCAAGATTATTTTTAATTCCGTTTCCCAGTTAAAACGTTTTTATCCGCAGGTGAAAGATCTGCCGCTGGGCTTGCGCGTGAATCCGGGCGTCAGTCACTCGGACTTCGATCTGGCCGATCCGGCGCGGCGCTATTCCCGATTAGGCGCCACGGATTTGTCCGAGATCATGGAAGTGAGCTCGCTGATCAGCGGAATGATGTTTCATTGCCAATGTGAAAATGAAAATTTTGAAAAATTCTGCGACATCCTGGATCATATCGGCCGGACATTTGAGCCGCTCTTGAAGAAGCTGAAATGGGTCAGCCTCGGCGGTGGAATTTATTTCACAAAAGAGGGGTATCCTTTGGAGCGCTTCTGTGAAAAGCTGGTGGATTTTACGCGGCGTTTCGATGTGCAGGTCTATTTGGAACCGGGCGAGACGGCGGTCACTGGCAGCGGGTATCTTGTCACGCGCGTTTTGGACATCGTCCGGAACGAGGTGGACATCGCCGTCGTGGATGCGGCGGTCGAAACGCACATGCTGGATTTATTGATTTACCGTACCCATGCTAAAATTGAGCTCCCGAAAAATGGCCGCTTCACCTACACGGTAGCCGGCCGCACCTGTCTGGCGGGAGATGTTTTCGGCACGTATACGTTTCCAGAGAAGCTTCAGGTGGGGAGTTTTATTCCGTTTTCAGATGCTGCAGGCTATACGATGGTGAAAAAAAACTGGTTTAACGGGGTCTCAATGCCGTCCCTTGTGGTACGGCGGTTAAACGGTCGAATTGAGGTCGTTAAGCAGTTTCGTTACGAAGACTACCGAGATAGTCTATCCTGATGAAGCAACAGCGAACGGGAGGAAAAGGGATCATGAAAAAGAACGTTCTTATCGTCGGGGCGGGCGGGGTCGCACATGTGGCGGCTCACAAATGCGCGCAGCACAACGATATTCTGGGGGATATCTGCATCGCCTCCCGGAAGAAAGAAAAATGCGACAAGATCATTGAGAGCGTTCGCCGGAAGAAGAGCCTGAAAGATCCCCGCCATAAAATTTACTCAAAGCAGGTCGATGCCATGGACGTCGCTGCGCTCTCCAATCTGATTCGGAAAACAAAATCTTCGATCGTCATCAATCTCGGGACGGCTTATATCAACATGTCGGTCCTGGAAGCCTGCCTGGCGACCGGCGCCGATTATCTGGACACGGCGATCCACGAGGATCCAAAAAAAGTCTGCGAGGATCCGCCCTGGTATGCCAATTATGAATGGAAGCGCAAGGCGCGCTGTGCGAAAAAAGGCGTCAATGCCATTTTGGGAGCTGGATTTGATCCGGGTGTGGTCAACGCCTACTGCGCCCTGGCGGTGAAGCATCATTTCGACGCGATCGACACGATCGACATCCTGGATGTCAACGCCGGCAGCCACGGAAAATATTTTGCGACGAATTTCGATCCGGAAATCAATTTCCGTGAATTCAAGAAGGTGTGGACCTGGATCGATCGGGAGTGGGTTTCCAGACCGGTGCATTCAGAAAAATGGACTTATGATTTTCCCGAGGTGGGTGAACGCACGGTGTATCTCACAGGACATGATGAGCTGCATTCCCTCTCGAAAAACATTGATGCCAATAGCATCCGGTTCTGGATGGGATTTGGTGACCATTACATCAACGTCTTTAATGTGCTGAAAAATATCGGCCTCCTGTCGGAAAAACCGGTCAAAACGGCCGAAGGCGTAGAAGTCGTTCCCTTGAAAGTTCTCAAGGCGGTTCTCCCCGATCCGTTATCTCTGGCACCGGGTTATTCGGGCTACACCTGCATAGGTAACCTTATTAAAGGGACGAAAGACGGCCAGCCCAAGGAGATTTTCATTTACAACATCTGCGATCACGCCGCCTGCTACAAGGAAGTGGAATCGCAGGCAATTTCCTACACGGCGGGAGTTCCACCTGTCGCGGCCGCCGTTCTGCTGGCGCAGGGCCGATGGAATCCAAAAACCATGGTGAACGTGGAAGAGCTTGATCCGGATCCTTTCCTGACGCTGCTGGGTAAAATGGGGCTTCCCACGCAGGTCCTGGACCGTACGAAGGTCGCGCAGCCGGCCTGAGTCACTCCTTGCGGCAAAAATGGAACGCGCTGCTTTCCCTCCTGAAAAAATACGATGGAGTCCTCGTTGCGTTTTCCGGCGGTTGTGATTCGACCTTTTTAGCTGCGGCACGCCGAACGCTGGGCAAGGAACGGCTCCTCGCCGTTACGGCCGTCAGCGCTTCCTTTCCCGTTACCGAGAAGCAAGATGTCGAGCATCTATCCACACAGCTTGATATCGAGCATTTATTTATGTCCACGGACGAAATGCAGAATCCAAACTACGCGGCGAATCCGCCCAATCGCTGTTATTTCTGCAAGGATGAGTTGTTCGCTAAACTCGCACCGATCGCTCACTCTCGAGCCATGGTCGTTGTCGATGGCTTCAATGCGTCCGATCGCGCAGAAGATCGTCCGGGTTTTCAAGCGTCTCTTCGCTGGAACGTGCGGCATCCGCTGAATGACGTTGGTTTAACCAAGCCGGAGATCCGCGTCCTGAGCCGCTGGCTCAAGCTTCCCACCTGGAATAAACCCGCATCGCCCTGTTTGTCCTCGCGCATCCCCTTCGGCACGGCGGTCACCGCCGATAATTTGAACCAGGTCGAGCGCGCCGAAGAAATCTTAAAAGCGGAAAACTTTCAGGTCGTGCGCGTTCGTCATCACGGCGCGCTGGCCCGGATCGAAGTGCCGCTGCGCGATCTGCCGCGCCTGCAGGATCCGGGCCGATGGACGCGAATCGTCGCGTCGTTGCAGCATATTGGCTATCGTCATGTGGAAGCCGATCCGCGCGGTTTTAAGAGCGGGCGCCTCAGCGAAGAAATTCCGTCTAAGATTCATTGACTCTCGAAGGAAAAAATCTATAATCTTGCTTACAATTTATGCGGCGAGATCAGCGTGATGCGATTCGAGGATTCTGTTGAAGTCGTTAGGTCGTCACATGATCGTGGAGTTGTACAACTGCGACGGCCGAATCCTCAACGATGTTCACAAAGTCGAAGCCATCATGGTGGACGCCGCCAAACATGCGCATGCACGAATCGTCGATGTTGTTTTTCATACCTTTAATCCTCATGGCATTTCCGGCGTCATCGTCATTGCGGAGTCTCATCTAGCGATTCATACGTGGCCCGAATATAATTACGCGTCGGTCGATATTTATACCTGTGGAACCGAAATCGATCCGTTGAACGCTTATCACTTTCTCGTACGCAAGTTTAAAGCAAAAAATCAGACCATGCTTGAATTAAAGCGTGGCGTCCTGCCCATCCCCGCTCGACTCCTCAAGCACAAGCCTTGACGCAAGGAACTCTGTTGACATCCGCTCCTCCACGGCCCGGCGTCCCTTCATCGCCCGATGATTGGTTTACGGAAGCGTTGACGCCGAACGAATGGCACAGTCATCGCATTAAAAAAATGCTCGTCCGCGCTCGCACGCCATTTCAGAACGCTGTGTTGGCCGATTTTTATTCCTTCGGCCGCTGTCTGATTCTCGATGATGAAATTCAATCGGCGCAGCTCGACGAGTTCATCTATCACGAGAGCCTGGTTCATCCTGCACTGGTGATGCACCCGCATGTGCGCGATGTGCTGATTCTCGGAGGCGGCGAAGGCGCGACGGTACGCGAAATCCTCCGGCATCGTTCGGTGAAGCGGGTGACCATGGTGGACATCGATGCCGAGGTGGTGAGTTTCTGCAAGAGATATATGAAATCCTGGCATCAGGGAACGCTACAGGACGCGCGCGCGCGGTTGGTGATCCAGGATGCCGCTGAGTTCGTGCGCGATACGAAAGAAACCTTTGATGTGATTATTTCCGATCTTCCGACACCTCTTTCGGGAAGTCCTGTTGCGTCGCTCTACACGCCGGCGTTTTATCAGATCCTTCTCAAACGACTGCGTCGGGGCGGAATTTTCGTTGCACAGGCGGGTCCGGGGAATATTCTGCAGATCGATTTTCACCGGCGGCTTTACCAGACACTCGCACGTTTGTTCAAAGTGGTCCGGCCCTACTATGCCTTTGTGCCCTCGTTTGATGGTCCTTGGTCCTTCTTATTCTGCTCGCAGAGCCCCGATCCCAAAACGATGCGGAAGACTGAGGTCAATCACCGATTGGGAACCATAAAATCGAGATTGCGTTTTTATGATGGGGAAACTCACGAAGGACTTTTCCAGATTCCTAAATATCTCCGCGCGACTCTGGGGACATCTCGATTTCAATGAGCAATCAGGAACGAACACCGCTGCTGGATATTTTGCTGTCTCGCGCAAAGCGAAACGTCACATCCTTCCACACGCCGGGTCACAAAAACGGTCAGGGTATTGACGCCAAGTTGCGCAAGTTTACGGGCCGCAATGTCTACAAGCTGGATGTCACCGTTTTTCCGGAGGTCGACTCGCTGCACGATCCCGTGGGTCCCATTAAAAAGGCTCAGATTTTGATGGCCCAGGCGTATGGGGTCAAGTATTCGCAATTTCTCGTCAACGGTTCTTCCTCCGGTAACATGGCGATGCTCATGGCGGCCTGCCATCCAGGCGATTCGGTGATTCTGTCGCGCAACGCCCACAAATCCACACTTTCGGGGATTATCATGTCCGGCGTGTGGCCGATCTGGATCCAGCCCAAAGTCGACCAGCATCTCGATATCATTTTTGACTCCGATGCCGCACAGGTGGAAGAGGCGCTGCGCCAGTTTCCGGAAGCCAAAGCCGTTTTTATCACCAGCCCGACCTATCATGGGGTCACAACAGATCTGAGAAAAATTGCGGAAATCTGTCATGCGCGCGGGAAAATACTGCTCGTGGATGAAGCCCACGGCCCGCATTTGAAATTTCACAAGGATCTTCCCGTTTCGGCCGTGGAAGCCGGAGCGGATATGTGCGTTCAGTCGACGCATAAAATTCTCTCCGCTCTGTCTCAGGGATCTGTTCTGCATGTCAATTCTGACTTGATCGATATTACGCGCGTGCGGAAGATTCTTTCGCTCCTGCAGACGACCAGTCCGAATTATTTGATCCTGGCCTCTCTGGATGCGGCGCGCCGGCAGGCTTTTTTCCAGGGCGAACGAATTTTCGGGCGTCTGATACGCCTGGCCGAGGAAGCGCGTGAGCGCATCAATCGCCTGCAGCACATCTATTCCTTCACCCAGGGGGAAATCCGCGCAAAAGGCTACGACCTGGATGTCACGAAGCTGACGCTGAATGTGACCCGGACGGGTCTTTCAGGGCATGAAGTTGAACATCGGCTGGCTTTCGAATACGGTATTCAGGTGGATTGCGCGGACCTCTTCAATCTCATCGCCATCATGGGCGTGGGCACGACGCGGCAGGATGTGGAGCGTCTGGTCTCTGCCATGGAGGACATGGATCGCAAAGATCCCGGCCAAGAAAAGAACTGGGTCCTGCAGCTGCCTTCGCTGTCCACCGAGATGGCCATGACACCCCGAGATGTGTTCCTGCAGCACAAATCCAAACGCGTGCCTCTCTCCAAAGCCGCGGGGCACATCAGCGCGCAGACCCTGACCCCCTATCCCCCCGGCATTCCCGTCCTTATTCCCGGGGAACGAATTACGAATGAAATTGTTGGATTCTTGATGGATCTGGCTCATAAGGATATCCGGATCAGCGGCCAGGAGACAGAAGCCCTGCGCACCGTCAAAGTCGTCGTCACCCGTTAAGCGGCCCGTGCATGAGCTTTGGAGGGTTGACTTTGGAAAGCACAATCGTGTAGCTTATGAGACCCGATAATACAGAAACAATTTAAGGGAGTCAGCCATGGCGAAGAAACGGAAGAAAATCAGCAAACCCAGGAAGAAACCAGCGAAGAAAGCGGCCAGAAAAGCGCCTCGAAAGGCCGTCGTACGTCACGTCACACCCAGCAAGCCCGCTGTCGTCGTACGGAAACCGATGCAGGGGAAGCCGCTGACGGAATCTGAAATCCAGAAATTTCGGGAGATTCTCACCCAGAAGCGGGAAGATCTATTGGCGGTCGTGCAGCGCAAAAAAGAGCAGGAGATTCAGATCGAGGATACGGAAATCGGCGATGAAGCCGACATCGCCACCCGATCGGTTGAGAAAGAAATGCTCTTTGAGCTGACGGATTCCGAGAAACAGACTCTGGATATGATCGAGGCGGCTCTTCGCAAGATGGAAAAGGGCGTCTTTGGCCGCTGCGAGAATTGTCAGACGCACATTCCGCATCTGCGCATGGAAGTCATGCCCTGGGCGCGCTACTGCATTCAATGCCAGGCGGAGCTCGAAACCCCGTCCGCCGACTAATTGGCCAGCCGAGTTGATCTCCATACCCACACCACCGCATCCGATGGGACGTTAAGTCCCGCCGAGCTTTTCGATCAGGCCGCCGCGCTGGATCTGCGAGTTCTTGCCATTAGCGATCACGATTCCACCGCTGGCTACGCCGCGGTGCTTCCCTTAAGCAAAGCACACCCGACGCTTCGCGTTATCCCGGCGCTTGAAATGAACGCAGAAGGCGAATGGGCCTGCCATATTCTCGGCTATTTCATTGATCCCTTGAATTCCGATCTGCAAAAAGCGCTCGAAGGGTTCCGTGCCTTGCGTTTAACGCGTATTCGCGCCATGGCCGACCGCCTGCGCGCGCTGGGCGTGAACGTGGATTTTGACCGCGTGCTGGCGCTCGGCAAGGGCGGCTCTCTCGGCCGACCCCACTTAGCGGATGCGTTGATGGAAAACGGGGTGGTTCGAAGCCGTCAGGAAGCTTTCGACCGATATCTGAAGAAAGATGGTCCCGCGTACGTCTCCGCCGACAGCCCGACGGCTCCCGAGATTATTGCCCTCATCCGTAAAGCGGGGGGTATTCCGGTTCTGGCTCATCCTTCCTATTACACTTCCGCAAACCTGCTCACCCAGCTCGGACGATTCGGCATTATGGGCATTGAGGCGTATTACCCGGAGCACAGCCGATCGCTTGTTCAACGGTATCTTGATCTCGCCAAGGAAAACGCATGGGTTGTCACCGGTGGATCGGATTTTCACGGGCCGCGGACGGGGCGCGCCGCACTGGCCAGCGTCGACGTACCGGAATCGGTCGTCGAAGCCCTTGAAAAAGCTAGGGACAGGTTCTAAACTATCTCCGCGATGGATCACTGTCCCAAATGCAACGCCGCAGTTAATGACGCCGATAAGGAATGTCCGGCCTGCGGTATTTTTTTCAGCAAATGGAAGGAACGGGAAGATAACGTGGCGAGCGGGAACCTGTCGCGCTATTCGGGTTTAGCAGCGGCTACCAGTTCCGAATTTAACTGGACCATATTGATTATTGTCTGCACGGTCGTTATGGGCATTCTGTATTATCTCCGCATGAAGGCCGGAGAATAAGCCGTCACTCCGGCGGCGGTCTCAGCCTCCGTCGATTCCGAT